>VFQP010000205.1_pt1 | contig 151135 bp, 142 predicted proteins | sample 3512351 | NCBI WGS metagenome assembly VFQP01 (sample SAMN10412372, study PRJNA504923) | tailings metagenome | isolation source: Relicate 1 Philex TSF1 revegetated site | place: Philippines: Tuba, Benguet | collected 2017-08-29 | reverse complement strand
CGGTGATCCAGTAGTAGCCATCGGCGTCGCGGCGCGCGCCGTCGCCGGTGAAATACATCCCCTTGAAGGTCGAGAAGTAGGTCTGGCCGAAGCGCGCATGGTCGCCATAGATCGTGCGCATCTGGCCGGGCCAGGAATCGAGCAGCACGAGGTTGCCCTCCGTGGCGCCCTCCAGGATCTTCCCGTCGCCATCGACGATCGCCGGCTTCACGCCGGGGAGCGGCAGCGTCGCGGAGCCCGGCTTCTGCGCGATCGCGCCCGGCAGCGGGCTGATGAGGATGCCGCCCGTCTCGGTCTGCCACCAGGTGTCGACGATCGGGCAGCGCTCGTCGCCGACGGTGCGGTAGTACCAGAGCCACGCCTCGGGATTGATCGGCTCGCCGACGGAGCCGAGGATGCGCAGCGTATTGCGAGAGGCCTTCTTCACCGGCGCCTCGCCATCGCGCATCAGCGCCCGGATCGCGGTCGGCGCGGTGTAGAAGATGTTGACACGGTGCTTGTCCACGACCTCCCAGAAGCGCGACACGGAGGGATAGTTCGGCACGCCCTCAAACATCAGCGTGGTGGCGCCGTTCGCGAGCGGGCCGTAGACGATGTAGGTGTGCCCCGTCACCCAGCCGACATCGGCGGTGCACCAGTAGATCTCGCCCGGGCGGTAGTCGAAGACGTTCTGGTGGGTGAAGCTTGCCCAGACCATGTAGCCGCCCGTGGTGTGCAGAACGCCCTTCGGCTTGCCCGTGCTGCCGCTGGTGTAGAGGATGAAAAGCGGATCCTCGGCGCCCATCGGCTCCGGCTCGGCCGTGGTGGGTTGGCCGCCGCAGATCTCGTGCCACCAGAGGTCGCGCCCGGCCTGCATGGGGACCTGGCCGCCGGTGTTGCGCGCCACGATCACGTGCCGGATCGAGGGGCATTTCGCGAGCGCCTCGTCGGCATTGGTCTTGAGCGGCACCTTCCGCCCGCCACGCCGGCCCTCATCGGCGGTGATCAGGACGCTGCATTCGGAGTCCTGGATGCGCGAGGCGAGGCTGTCCGGCGAGAAGCCGCCGAACACCACGGAATGGATCGCGCCGACGCGTGCGCAGGCCAGCATCGCGACAGCGGCCTCGACGATCATCGGCAGGTAGATGCAGACGCGGTCGCCCTTGCGGACGCCGAGGCCGCGCAGCGCGTTGGTGAGCTGGCAGACGCGGGCATGCAGCTCCCGATAGGTCACCTTGGCGTCGCTGTTGGGATCATCGCCCTCCCAGATGATCGCGACCTGGTCCCCCTTCGTCGCCAGGTGGCGATCCAGGCAGGAGACGGAGGCGTTGAGGATGCCGTCCTCGTACCACCGGATGGAGACCTCGCCGTGGAAATCCACCGCCTTGATCTTCGTGGGCGGCTTGATCCACGCGATGCGGTTCGCCTGCTCGCCCCAGAAGCCATCGGGGTTCTTCTCCGCTGCCTCGTACATGGCGCGATACTTGGCCGCGTCCACGAAGGCCTTGGCGGCGATCTCCGGCTTCACGGCGATCAGGGTCTCGGTCATGCGCTCCCCCATGAATGGGCGGCCCCGGTGCGGGCGCGGGGCTTGCTATGGCGGGCAAAAGGCCATGCGGCCTTGATGCGCGTCAACCGGGGCGGGTGGTGGGCCGGCGCCCATTCACCCGGCGCGGCCGGGCCGGGAAGCGGGCGTGGAGGACGCCAGCCTGCGGCCCGATTTCGTTTGCAGCATCCGCAATTTTATTTCAGGATACCCCAATCCGGGATAGCAACCCTGCGCGGCATCCGCCGCTCGGAGGCGTGCAGATGCCCCTCAGCACCGGAAATGCCTTCCTCGACGCCATCGGCGGCAATCGCTGGGCGAACCCCTTCGTCAACGTCACCTTCAACAACAGCGGCCAGGGCGGCGCCTGGACCGGCGCCGAGATCGGCGCGTTCACCGCCGCCTTCGACACCTGGGCGCGCGTGGCCAACGTCAACTGGGGCTTCGGCTCCGTCCCCGGCGGCAGCAACATCGTGGAGTTCAAGCGCACCAGCGCGGAGCTCGGCACCGATCTCGGCCGGCACGACTTCCCCTCCAGCGCGACTCATGATGGCCAGTTCAACATCAACCAGTCCTGGACTGCCGCCGCGATGCAGCGCGGCGGCCACACCTTCGAGACCTTCGTGCATGAGATCGGCCACGCGATCGGCATGGCGCATCCGCACGACACCGCCATGGGCACCGGCCGCTTCGCGGGCGTGAACGCCAGCGGCGACGCCGGCAACAACAGCCTGAACCAGAGCATCTTCACGGTGATGTCCTATCGCGATCCGCCGCGCGCGCCGGCCGACGACTACGGCATGCCGGCCGGACCGATGGCCTTCGACATCGCGGCGATCCAGGCGCTCTACGGCGCCAACACCATGACGGGCCTCGGCGACGACACCTACATCCTGCCCGATGCCAATGCGGCGGGCACCTTCTGGTCCTGCGTGTGGGACATGCAGGGCATTGACCAGATCGTCTACAACGGCGCGCGCCGCGCCATGATCGATCTGCGCCCCGCGACGCTGCGCGACGAGGTCGGCGGCGGCGGCTTCCAGAGCCAGGCGCAGGGCATCCGCGGCGGCTTCACCATCGCGGCGGACTGGCGGAATGCCGCCATCAACTCAGGGTCCGAGACGGGCGTCGTCATCGAGAACGCGGTCGGCGGGGCCAACGCCGACACGCTGATCGGCAACGGCGCGGACAACCGCTTCTATGGCCGTGGTGGCGGCGACAGCATGGATGGCCGCGACGGCGACGACATGGCCAGCTACATACATGCCGATCGCATGGTGATCGCGGACCTGCTGTTCTCCGGCAGCAACCGCGGAGACGCCTTCGGCGACCTCTACGACTCGATCGAGCAGTTCGAGGGCTCCAATTTCGGCGATCATCTCGGCGGCAACCACGGCCACAACACGATCTGGGGCGGCGACGGCGCGGACCTGCTGGCCGGACGCGGCGGCAATGACGAACTGGCAGGGTCCTGGTTCAACGACACGATGGCCGGGGATTCCGGCGCGGATACGCTCCATGGCGGCGGCGGCGACGACCTCGCGACCTACCAGGCTTCACCGGCTGGGCTGGTGGTGGACCTGCTGTTTCCGCAGTTCAACACATGGGAAGCCGCCGGCGACCGCTACGATTCGGTCGAGAACCTGCTGGGGTCCTTCTGGAACGACACGCTCGGCGGCACGCATGACGCCAACACCATCATCGGCTGGGAGGGCGACGACCGCATCGCCGGCCGCGCCGGCGGCGACCTGCTGACCGGCGAAGGCGGCGCAGATTCGCTGCTCGGGGAGGCCGGGCCCGACACGCTCTGGGGCGGCGCGGAGGCCGACACGCTGGATGGCGGCAGCGACGCCGATCAGCTGGAAGGCGGGACGGGCGACGACACCTACTTCGTCAACAGCAATGCCGACCGCGTGCGGGAAGCCGCCGGCGGCGGCCATGACCGCGTCTTCACCGGCGCAAGCTTCACCCTCCACCTGACGCTGGCGGAGGTGGAGGAGTTGCGGCTGATCGTGCCCACCGCGACCAGCGGCCTGACGCTGATCGGCAGCAACACGCCCAACCTCATCGTCGCCAATGCCGGCAACAACCGCCTCGACGGCCGCGACAGCGCGGACACGATGGTCGGGCTCGGCGGCGCCGACACCTACACCGTGGACAACAGCGCCGATCTGGTGGTGGAGGCGGACGAGCCGGGCAATGATCTCGTGGTCGCCCATGCGAGCATCAGCCTGGCCGGCAACTTCGCCGAAAGGCTGACGCTGGGCGGCTCGGCCGACATCAACGGCGCGGGCAACAGCACCGACAACACCATCCTCGGCAATGGCGGGAACAACACCCTGGCGGGGCTCGCGGGTGCGGACTGGATCATGGGGCGCGGCGGCGGCGATACCGTCAGCGGCGGCGACGGCGCCGATACCGCGTTCGGCGACAGCGGCGACGACCTGCTCTACGGCGATGGCGCGGCCGATCGCCTCTATGGCGGCGCGGGAGCCGACACGCTCTCGGGCGGCGATGGCGATGACGTGCTGCGCGGCGAGGCCGGGCCGGATTCGCTGATCGGCGGCAACGGCAACGACATGGCGGACTACGCCACGGCGCCGGACCGGGTCTGGCTCGTGCTGGCGACGGGGGGCATCCTGGGTCACGCCGCCGGCGACCAGTTCCAGAGCGTCGAGCGCGTGAACGGCAGCCTGTTCGACGACACCCTCACCGGCGACTCCGGCGCCAACCTGCTGCGCGGCCAGGACGGCGCGGACTGGCTCGACAGCGGCGACGCCGGCGGGCGCGACACGCTGCAGGGCGGCATCGGCAACGACTACCTGTTCGTCAACACCGGCGACGTCGTGGATGGCGGCCCAGGCTATGACTATGTCAATGCCCGCCCGGCGTCAGCCGTGGCAGGCTGGGTCTTCGTCGCCACCGATGTGCAGGCCATCGAGGGCATCCAGGGCCACAACGGCAGCGACCGGATTGATGCCAGCGCACGGACGCTGACCATCACCATCGTCACCCATGCCGGCAATGACACGGTGCTGGGCGGCAGCGGCGATGACGCGATCCAGGCCTTCGACGGCGATGATTCGCTGCATGGCGGCGCCGGCTTCGACCAGCTGCATGGCGGCAACGGCAACGACACGCTGATCGGCGGCGGCGGCGCGGACAACCCGCCCTGGACTGACTGGCTGTTCGGTGGTGAGGGCGAGGATTCGCTCATCGGCAGCGGCCGCGGCTTCGTCATCGGCGAGGGCGGCAATGACACGCTGGTCGGCGGTGCCGGCGAGCTCCTGAACGGCGGCAGCGGCGCCGACTCGATCCTCGGGACGACGGGCAACGAGCAGTTGATCGGCGGCGCCGGCACCGACACGATGGCCGGCGGCGCGGGCAATGACCGCTTCGATTTCGACGATGGCTGGGGCGATGACGTCATCACCGATTTCCTGCCCGGCGCCGACCGGCTCTACCTGGTGGATGTCGAGGCGCTCGACCTGTTCAGCCAACTCGTCCGCACCACGGAAGCGGGCGGGGCGCGGGTGAGCTTTGCGGGGTCGAGCATCCTGCTGGCGGGACTGACGGCTGCGCAGGTCACCGAGGCGGATGTGCTGTTGTAGCTACATCCCCGCATCGGCCGGCACGATCACCCGCCCCTCGGCATCGACCCTGGCCTTCACCGGTTCCAGGTATTCGCCGTAGCAGGGGCCGGAGAAGCACTCCCCGTCCTCGATCCGGAACCGCGCGCCATGCGCCGAGCAGACGATGTGCTGCTTCCGCGCATCCAGGAAACGATGCGGCGCCGGTTCCAGCGGCAGGCCGAGATGCGGGCAGGAATTGACCCACACCCGGACCCTCGCCCCCTGCCGCACCGCGAACAGGCCCGTGAACCCGCCCGGCGCCGGCGGGAAGCCGCGGCTCTCGCCATCGGGGATATCCGCCAGCAGGCAGAGCACCCTCTCGGTGTCGCCGACCTCGGACATCAGCCCTTCCACCCGCCCATCCGGCACAGCTTCTTCCAATGCTCGGGGCTGACGGGCATGACCGAAAGGCGTGACTGCCGGACCAGCGCAAGATCTGCAAAATCAGGCTCCGCCTTGATCGCCGCCAGCGTCACCGGCCGCGGCATCTGGCCGACCGCCTTCATGTCCACGCAGACCCAGCCTGTGCCCTTGGCGCCCTTGGGGTCGTCCGGACCGACGGACGGGTCGGGGTAGGCTTCCCGCGCCACCTCGACCACACCGACGATCTCCTTGCCGATGTTGGAATGGTAGAAGAAGGCGAGGTCGCCGAGGCGCATCGCCTCCAGATTGGCCCGCGCCATGTGGTTGCGCACACCCGTCCAGGGCTCGACGCCGTTCGCCATCTGCTGGTCCCAGGAGAAGGCGTCGGGTTCGGACTTGACGAGCCAATACTGGCGCGGGCGTTTCGACATGGCAGGCAGGTAACGCGGGCGCGGGCCGGCTTCAATCCGGCCGGTTCCGGGCCTAGGTTAGCGGAGTGAACGCCAGCCCTTCAGCCCCGACCCGGCCAACCGGGCCGCGCGACGACCTGCCGCCCGCGGCAAGGTCGCTGCACCGCTTCGCCAACCCGGGCCGCTTCCTGCGCCTGACCGATGGGTGGATGCCCTGGCTCTGGGCGCTCGCCCTCTGCGTGAGCCTCGCCGGGGCCTATTGGGCGCTCGTTGTCTCCCCGGCCGACTGGCAGCAGGGCGAGACGGTCCGGATCATGTACGTCCATGTCCCGATGGCCTGGCTCGCCATGGGCGGTTATGTCGGGCTCGGCATCCTCTCGCTCATGTCGCTGATCTGGCGGCACCCGCTGGCCGATCTCACGGCGCGCGAGCTCTCGCCGGTCGGCGCGGCCGTGACGGCGCTCTGTCTCGCCACCGGCAGCCTCTGGGGCAAGCCGATGTGGGGCACCTGGTGGGTCTGGGATGCGCGGCTGACATCGGTGCTGGTGCTGTTCTTCCTCTGGCTCGGCCATGCCGCCCTGGTGCGCGCCTTCGACGAGCCGGAACGCGGCGCGCGGGCCGGCGCGATCCTTGCCCTTGTCGGGATCGTCAACGTCCCCATCGTGAAGTTCTCGGTGGACTGGTGGAACACGCTCCACCAACCCGCCAGCGTGACGCGTCTCAATTCGCCGGGGATGCATGTGGACATGCTCTATCCGCTGCTGGCCTGTGCGCTCGGGTTCAGCCTGCTCTTCGCCGTGGTGGTCCTGGCGCGGACCCGCGCGGCGGTGATGGAACGGCGCGTCCGCGCGCTCGAGACGGCGCGTGCGCGCCGGCTGGACGTGGTGGCATGACGACGCATTGGCTGCATGTGGCGCTTTCCTGGGGCGTCACGGTCCTCGCCTTCGCGGCACTCGGCCTCGGGGCGGCGTTGCGGCACCGCGCGGCGGCGAGGCGTCTTGCGCAGCTCGATCCGCGCGGAGACCGGGCGGCATGACGACCCGCAAGAGGCGCCGCCTCTGGATCCTGCTGCTCTGCGGCATCGGCCTCGGCAGCGCGACCGCACTGACGCTGACCGCCTTCCAGGACAACCTGGTCTTCTTCCGGTCGCCCTCCGACATCGTCGCGGAGCGGCCCTCACCCGATCGCGCCTTCCGCCTCGGCGGGCTGGTCGAGGCCGGCAGCGTGGACCGCCAGCCGGCGGTGAGCGGCCAGCGGCCGACCGTGCATTTCCGTGTCACCGACGGCGCCCATGCCATCGCCGTCGTCTTCCAGGGCACGCTCCCGGACCTGTTCCGCGAGGGGCAGGGCGTGGTGACGCTCGGCCGGCTCGGTCCGGACGGGGTCTTCCGCGCCTCCGAGGTGCTCGCGCGCCATGACGAGACCTACATGCCACCCGAGGTCGCCGATGCGCTGAAGCGCGCCGGCCACTGGCAGCCCGAGCAGGGCGCACCACCCCCTCCCGCCACCTGGAACACGAGCAGGCCCGGCTCATGATCGCCGAGATCGGCCATTTCGCACTGGCCCTCGCGCTGGTGCTCGCCTTCGCGCAGACCGTGCTCCCGCTGCTCGGCGCGGAACAGCGCGACGCGCGGCTGATGGCGAGCGCAAGCCCGCTCGCGGTCGGCCAATGCGTGGCGCTCGCCGTCTCCTTCGCCTGCCTCGTGCAGAGCTACGTCGTCAACGACACGACCGTGCTGAACGTCGTGCAGAACAGCCATTCGCTGAAGCCGCTGCTCTACAAGGTCACCGGCACCTGGGGGAACCACGAGGGCTCGCTGCTGCTCTGGGTGCTGATCCTGGCACTCTGCGGGCTCGCGGTGGCCGGGTTCGGGCGGCGCCTTCCCTCCACGCTGAAGGCGCGCGTGCTCGGCGTGCTCGGCCTCGTCTCGCTCGGCTTCCTCGCCTTCATCCTCAAGACCTCGAACCCCTTCGAGCGGATCTGGCCGCCGCCGCCCGACGGCCAGGGGCTGAACCCGCTGCTGCAGGACATCGGCCTCGCGCTGCATCCGCCGCTGCTCTACCTCGGCTATGTCGGCTATGCGGTAACCTTCGCCTTCGCCATCGCGGCGCTGATCGAAGGCCGCGTGGACGCGGCCTGGGGGCGCTGGGTGCGGCCCTGGTCGCTGGCGGCCTGGAGCTTCCTCACGCTCGGGATCGCGCTCGGCTCCTGGTGGGCTTATTACGAGCTCGGCTGGGGCGGCTACTGGTTCTGGGACCCGGTCGAGAACGCCTCGCTGCTGCCCTGGCTGATCGGCACGGCGCTTCTTCACAGCGCGATCGTCGTGGAGAAGCGCGAGGCGCTGAAGACCTGGACGGTCCTGCTCGCGATCATCGCCTTCGGCATGTCGCTGCTCGGCACCTTCCTGGTGCGCTCGGGCGTGCTCAATTCCGTCCATTCCTTCGCCAACGACCCGGAGCGCGGGCTCTTCATCCTGGCGCTTCTGGTCTTCTATGTCGGCGGCGCGCTGCTGCTCTTCGCCTGGCGGGCGCAGGCCATGGTGCCGACGGGCGTCTTCGCCCCGCTCTCGCGCGAAGGCGCGATCGTGCTGAACAACCTGCTCGTCTGCTCGATCACCGCGGTGGTGTTCGTCGGCACGCTCTGGCCGATGTTCGCCGATGCGCTGTTCGGCGCGAAGGTGTCGGTGGGCCCGCCCTTCTTCAACCTGGCCACCTTCCCGCTGGTGGTGCCGCTGCTGCTCGCGATGGCCGCCGGGCCACTGATGCCGTGGAAGCGCGCCCAGCTCTGGCCCGTGGTCCAGCGGCTCTGGTGGTGCGCCGTGCTGGCGCTTGCGGCCTTCTTCGTCGCGCTGCTGCTCACCGGCCAGAGCGTGCTGCCGGCGGTGGGCTTCGCCTTCGCGATCTGGGTAATCGGCGCCGCCAAGGCCGACATCTTCGACCGCATCGGCCTGTTCCGCACGAGCCTCGGCAATTCCTGGGCGCGCGCGAAGGGGCTGCCGCGCGCGGCCTGGGGTGCGGCGATCGCGCATGCCGGCGTCGGCATCGTCGCCGCCGGGATCGCCGGGATGGGTCTCGCGCAGGAGAAGCTGATCGCCATGGCGCCCGGCGAGACGACCGAGATGGCCGGCTATACTTGGCGCCTCGACGGCGTCCGCGACCACACTGGCCCGAACTACACCGCGCGGCGCGCCACCATCACGGTGCTGCGCGGCGGCGTCGTGGTGCATGTCATGGAGCCGTCGCGCCGCTGGTTCCCGGTTGGGCGCCAGCACACCACGGAAGTCGCCATCCGCACCAACCTGCTCCGCGACCTCTATGCGGTGATCGGCGAGGAGGACACGGCGACCGGCCGCGCCGTGATCCGCCTGCACCACAACCCGCTTGCCCCCTGGCTCTGGCTCGGCGCGGCGGTCATGGCGCTCGGTGGCGGCCTCTCGCTCGCGGATCGGCGCCTGCGGGTCTCGGCGCCGAGCCGCCGGCCCGTGGCGCAGGGCGCACCGGCATGACGCCGCTGGCGCGCCGCGCGCTGCTGTTCGCGCCCTTCGCCGTCGCGGCCATCGGCGGCGCCGGCTTCTACGGGCTGCTCCAGGGGATGCGTACGGGCGAATACAACCCGCGCGGCGTGCCCTCCGCACTGATCGGGCGGCCGGCGCCGGACTTCACCCTGCCGCCGCTCGAAGGGGTGGACACGCCCACCTTCGGTGCAGCCGACCTGCGGAACCTGCCCGGCCCGGTGCTCGTGAATTTCTGGGCGAGCTGGTGCGTGCCCTGCATCATCGAGCATCCGCAGCTCATGCGCCTCTCGCGTGAGGGCGTGCCGGTCTTCGGCATCGCCTACAAGGACAAGCCGGAGGACAGCCTGCGCTTCCTGCGCGAGCGCGGGAATCCCTACCGCCGCCTGGCAAAGGACGAGCCCGGCCGCGTCGCCATCGACTGGGGCGTCTATGGCGTGCCGGAGACCTATCTGCTGGACCGCCAGGGCCTGATCCGCTGGCGCTTCGCCGGGCCGGTGACGCAGGATGTTCTGGACGCCGACATCCGTCCGCTCCTCCGGCGATACGCCGGATGAGCATGCTGTCCAGTTGCCCTCGGACGCCGGGCGGCGGCTCCGCCGCCTTGGCTTCGCGCAGGCCGCTGTCGCACCCGACGGCGCTGGCCGTTTGTGCGCGGCGCGCCTTCGCGCGATCGGCCCGCCTTGCGGGCCGCATGGCCGCGCTGCTCGCGCTCCTGCTGCCGCTGCACGCTTTCGCCGTCTCCAATCCCGCGGACATGCTGCCCGATCCGGCGCAGGAGGCGCGCGCGCGCAACCTCGGCCGCGAGATCCGCTGCATGGTCTGCCAGAACCAGTCCATCGAGGACAGCGAGGTCAGCCTGGCGCGCGACCTGCGGCTTGTCGTCCGGGAGCGCATCTCGGCCGGCGACAGCGACGCGGAGGTCAAGGCGTTCCTGCATGCGCGCTACGGCGACTTCGTGCTGCTGCGTCCGCCCTTCTCCTGGTCCACCGCGGTGCTCTGGACGACGCCGGCGGTCGCGCTGCTGTTCGGGCTTGCACTGATCCTCGCCGCGCGGCGGCGCGTGCCTGCCGCGCCCGCCCCGCTCACCGAGGAGGAGCGGCGACGCCTCGCCGCGCTCGATCCCGACGGACAGGACAGGCCGCGCGCGTGACCATCTGGCTTCTCGTCGGCGCCGTCGCGCTGGCGGCGCTGCTGCCGCTCGCCATCGCCCTTCTCCGCCCGACACGGGCGCGCGGGCGGACCGAATCCGACCTCGCGCTCTATCGCGGACAGCTCGCCGAGCTGGACCGCGAGCGCGCCGCCGGTCGGCTGGAGGACGCGCAGCACGCGGCAGCGACGCTCGAAATCCAGCGCCGCATCCTCGCGACCCCGCAGGAGCCGGAGCCCGAGGCCCGGCTGCGCGGCGCCGGCTTGCTGGGTGCGTCGCTGTTCCTCATCCCCGCGGCGGCGCTCGGGCTCTACCTGGTGCGTGGCATCCCGGAGATGCCGGCCGCGCCGCACGATCTGCGCCGCCAGCAGATGGAGGCCGAGGACCGGCTCCTCCAGTCGCTGCGCGAGCGCATCGCGCAGGCCGACCCGACGAGCGAGATCGCGCGCCAGGGCCTGCTGCTGCTCGGCAATGCGGAACGCAACCGCGGCCGCGATGAGGCCGCGGCGGAAGCCTGGGCGCGCGCGCTCACCATCCGCTTCGAGCCGCAGATCGCCGGCGATCTCGCCGAGCTGCTGATCGAGCGCGGCTCGCATGCCGAGGCCGCGCCGCTGCTGGAGCGCGCATTGGCCGGCGCCCCCGGCGATCCGCGGCTGCGCTTCCTGGTAGGGCTGGCGGAGGCGCGCGCCGGCCGTGCGGCGAATGCGCGCAGCGTCTGGCAGGCGCTGCTTGCCGACGCACCGCGGGACGCGCCCTGGCGCGGCGTCGTGGAACGGCAGCTGCAGGCGCTGCCCTGAGCCCGGCTACCCGTTGCGCCGCAGGAAGCCGATCACCGCGTCGTTGAACGCCTCGGGCTGCTCCCAGTTGATCGCGTGTCCGGCGCCCTGCAGCACCGCCCAGTCATGCCGCGGCAGACGCGCCGCCCAGAGGCGCATCAACTCGGGCGGCGCATAGAGATCGGCACCACCCGCGACCACCAGTGCCGGGCAGGCGATGGAAGCGAGCTTGGCGAAGCTGTTGGGCGTGCGCAACGGCTGCGCCACCGCGCCCGGGCGCTGCGCCGCACGCTCGATCGCCTCCCAGGCGGCGGTTCCCTCCGGATCGAAGGCACGGAAGCCGGGGCCCACCTCGCGCAGCACCGCCGGCAGCGCCTTGAAGGCAGGCGGCGTCAGGCGCTGGAAGGCGGCCTGGATCACGGGATCCACGAACTGGCCATAGCTCGCCGCGACGATGAGACTCCTCAGCCGCGCCGGCTGCCAGGCGGCGTAGTCGAGTGCCGCGAAGCCACCGCCGGCGACGCCGAGCAGATGGAACCGGTCGAGGCCCAGGTGGTCGGCCAGTGCGTCGAGATCGCCGGCGATGCTGCCGGGCTGCGGGCCGGTCCCGGGCTCGGGCAGGCTGCGACCCCAGCCGCGCCGGTCGAAGGCGATCGCGCGGAAGCCGGCCGTGACGAGCGCCGGCACCTGTTTCGCCCAGATCGCGGAGGTGCCGGTGTTGGGATGCAGCAGCAGCACTGGCGGGCCTTCGCCGCCGCTGTCAGTGTACCACAGTCGCACACCCGGCAACTCGGCATGGCGGCCGCTTGCCGCCTCACCCAGCGGTTCCATGCTGGCCGCCTCCGCTTGTCGTGGGTCAATCATACGGACTATGGGGACAAAGCACAGTCGGCCGGCCGAGGACATCAGGATGGATCTGCACGCAACGGCCGAGGCCGACTTCGCCTTCGTGGACGGCACCGGACTCGACACCGCCGCCGCCTACCGGCTGATCGTCGGCTGCGTCGTGCCGCGGCCGGTGGCCTGGATCACCACGATGGACCGCCAGGGGCGCGTCAACGCTGCGCCCTTCAGTTCGTACAACTACGTCGCCACCAGCCCGCCGATGCTCGGCGTCAACATCGCGCGGCGGGCCGGCGACGGCGCGATGAAGGACACCGCGCGCAACATCCTCGAAAGTCGCGAATTCGTGGTGAATGTCGCGACCGAGGCGACGCTCGAGGCGATGCATGCGAGCGGCTTCGAATACCCGCCGGAGGAGAGCGAGGTCGCCGCCCTCGGCCTCGGCACGCTGCCGAGCCGGCATTTGCGCGTCCCGCGGCTCGCGGCGACGCCGGTGCAGATGGAGTGCCGGCTCGACCAGGCCGTGACGCTCGGCCGCGGCGTCAACACGCTCTACATCGGGGAGGTCGTGGCCTTCCACCTCTCCCGCAGCGTCTATGACGGCAGCCGCGTGGACAGCGCCGCGATGCGCCCCGTCGCGCGGCTGGGCGGGCCCTGGTACGCGACACTCGGCGAGGTGATCAACCGTCCGATGCTGCAGCGCCCGCCGGGCGGCGAAGGCTGGACGGGCGCGCCGGCGGCGAAGCCGGGGCCGCGCTGACCGCCGCCGGCAGCAGGCGCGCATAGAGCCCGACGAGCCGCGCCGCCTCCGCCCCCCAGCCGAAGCGCGTCAGCGCCGCAGCGCGTCCGCGCGCGCCCATGGCGTCGCGCAGCGCCGGATCGGCGAGCCGCGCGACGGCCGCCGCGACGGCGGCGGCATCGCCGGTGTCGAGCGCGATGCCGCAATCGGCCCACCGCACCGCCGCCGCGACCTCCTCGGCGAAGGCCGGCACGATCACCGGCAGGCCGAGCAGCATCGCCTCGAACAGCTTGTGCGGCAGCGCCAGGCGATGGTTCTCGGCCCCCGGCTGGAACAGCACGAGCGCGATGTCGCAGCCGGCGGCGAGGCGGAGCGCGGCCTCGCGCGGCAGCCAGCCATGCCGCTCGATGCGGCCAGCCACGCCGAGCGCGGCGGCGCGCGCGAGGAAGGCCGGCTCGCTCGCATCGGTGAAGCGCCCCACCAGCACCAGCGTCGCATCGGGCTGCGCCGCGAGGACATCCAGCATGGTGAGCGCGCCGCGCGCCGCGCCGAGCGCGCCGAGATGGAGCAGCCGCAGCGGACCGGCGCGATGGCGGCGCGGCGGCAGGCCCGGATCGGCCGCGTAGTTCCGCACCTTGATGCACCGCGCGGAACCGAAGGCCGCGTCCAGCCCGTCCTTCGCCACCACCACCGCATCGGCCGCCCGCGCCATTGCCCGGCAAGCGAGCGTCACTGCCGCGCGGCCGAGCGGACGCAGCGCGCGCGGCAGCCGCGCATCGAGGCGCGAGGGGTAATGCTCGTGCACATCCAGCACGACCCTCGCGCCGCAGCGCCACGCGGCGAGCAGCGCGGCGGCCCAGGCATCGGGTTCATGCGCGTGGATGACCGCAGGACGCAGCGCAGCCGCCTCGCGCGCCAGTGCCGGGATGCCGCGCAGGCGAGCCCGCCAGCCGCGCCCGCCCCCGTGGCCCTGCAACGCGACGCCGTGCAGCACCTCGGCCACTGGCGTGCCGGGCGCGAGATGCGTCACGCGATGCCCCGCCGCGGCGAGCGCGGCACCTTCCTTCACGACGATGCGCACATCGTCATGCGGATGCGCCGCCGAGAGCATCAGCACGCTCACGCCGCCGCCTCCGCCAGCGCGACGAAGGCCGCCGCGACCCGTCGCGCGTCGAAGCGCTCCTCGGCGAGTCGCCGCGCCGCCCGCCCCATCGCCGCGCGCCGCGCGGGGTCGGCGGCGAGCGCGCGCAGCGCCGCCGCCAGCGCAGCGGCATCCCCGGGCGGCGCGGCAAGCCCCGCGCCCTCCCGCAGCAGCCGCGCGGCCCGGCCCGACACATTGGCGATGACCGGACGCCCGGCGGCGAGCGCCTCGACGAGCTTGTTCGGCGCCGACCATTCGGCGAAGCCGGGCACCGGCGCGAGGCAGAGCAGCGCGATCTCCGCGCCGGCGAGCAGCCGCGCGAGCTGCGGCTTCGGCAGCGGATCGAGGAAGCGCACCGGCAGCGCCTCGGCGCGGGCGCGGGCGACCAGCGCGGGCTTGCGCGCCCCCTCCCCCACCAGCAGCAGCGTGATCCCGACGCCGTGCAGCAGCGCCGCGGCGTCGAGCAGCTGCTCAAGGCCGTTCGCCACGCCATGCGCGCCGGCATAGACCGCCAGCACCTCGCCCGGCGGCAGGCCCTCGGGCCGCCAGGGGGCGACATGCGGGCCGAACAGCGCGGTATCGGCGCCCGGCGGCACCACCGTCACGCGCGCCGGCTCTGCGCCGCGCGCCAGCGCCGTCGCGGCCATCCCCTCGGTCAGCGCGACGACCCGCGCGGCGCGGCGGCAGGCGGCGCCGGCGAGCCGCTCCATCGCCGAGAGCAACGGCCCGGGCACGCCGCCGAGCGCGCGCGGCGCCTCGGGCCAGGGATCGCGGATCTCGAACAGGAAGGGCGTGCCACGCAGCCGATGCGCGGCCAGCGCCGGGATCGCGACGGTCAGCGGCGTGGAGGAGGCGATGAGGAGATCCCACTGCGCGCCGAGCGCCAGCCGCGTGGCGCGCCCCGCGTAGCGCAGGAAGGCGCCGGCGCGTGACGGCAGCGGCATCGCGTTGCCACAGGCGATGTCGAACTCGCGAAGCGTGAAGCCGGCAACCTCGCCACGCCGCTGGCCACGCCGGAACCGCGCCTCGAGCCCCGTCACCGCACCCTGGTAGCGCCCGCAGGCGAGGGTCACCGCATGGCCGGCCTCGGCCAGCGCGGCGGCGACGGCGTGCGAGCGTGTCGCCGTGCTCCCCTCGGGGCCCGAGTAGTGCTGGTGGAGATAGAGGATGCGAAGCGCCCGCGCGCTGGCCGGCACGACGGCCGGGTGGTGCGGCCGCTCAAGCCCGGGCACAGCCCCGGACCAGCTCGATCACGCGCGCCTGCTCGGCCTCCGTCATGGCACTGCCGGAGGGCAGGCACAGCCCGCGCTCGAACAGCCCGGCCGCCGCGCCGCCGCCGCCGTAGGGCGCATCGCGGAAGGCCGGCTGGAGATGCAGCGGCTTCCAGGCGGGGCGGCTTTCCACCCCCGCGGCGTCGAGCACGCGGCGCACCGCCTCGCGGTCGGCGCCGAAGGAAGCGGGCTCGACCAACGCCACGCTGAGCCAGCGGTTGGAGCGGCCCCAGCCGGGCTCGGCCAGGAAGCCGATCCCGGGCAGGTCGCCAAGGCCAGCCACGTAAGCGGCGAAGACCGCCCGCCGCCGCGCAACCCGCGCCGCGAGCGAAGGCAGCTGCGCCAGCCCCACCGCGGCCAGCAGCGAGGAGAGGCCATACGCATAGCCCGTCGTCTCATGCTGGAAATGCGCCGCCGGCTCGCGCGCCTGGCCGGCAAGCGCGCGGGCCCGCAAGATCAGCGCCGGATCGTCCGAGGCCAGCACGCCGCCGCCGCCGGTGGTGACGATCTTGTTGCCGTTGAAGGAAAACACCGCGAGCGCCGCGCCCCGCCCCGCATGCCGCCCGCCGCGCCCCGTCGCACCGAGCGCGCAGGCGCTGTCCGACAGCAGCGGCACGCCCCAGCGGTCGCAAGCGGCGAGGAGGCCGGGCAGGTCGCAGCACTGGCCGTAGAGGTCGACCGCGACCACGGCCCGCGGCAGCCGCCCGCGCCGCGCGGCGGCGGCGAGTTCCTCGGCGAGCAGGCCGGGATCGAGCGAGAACCCGGGGCCCGTCGCGTCCAGGAAGCGCGGCACCGCGCCCATCTGCACGGCCGGCGCCACGCTGGCGACGAAGGTCATGGTCGGCGCCCAGACCTCGTCGCCTGGCTGCACGCCGAGCAGCCGGAAGCCGAGATGCAGCGCCGCCGTCCCTGAGGTGGTGGCCAGCGTGGCGGCGAAACCGGTGACATCGGCCACCGCCGCCTCGAAGGCCGCGGGCGCCGGGCCGGCCGGCGCCAGCCAGCCGCTGTCCAGCGTATCGCGCAGTCCGTCCAGTTCGCCCCCCGCGAGGCAGGGCGGCGAAAGATGCAACCGCGGCGGCGCCCGCACCGGGAAGCGGAGGACCTCCGCCCGGCTCGCCCCGTCCGGTGGCGGCGCCAGATGAACCGACACGTTGAGATGCCCCTGCCCGTCGGCACCATCATGGTTGAGAAGACGTTAACGGATCAAGCCGGAGACGCATCGGCCAAGAGCCGCTCATCCGTCGGGATTCGTCCGATCCCTGAGCGGCGGCATCGTCGCATGCCCCGGCGCGTGGGCGCCGCGGCCGCTGCCCAACACCAGCAGGGAGCCTGCCAGAAGGCGCAGATCCTCGCGCAGCGTGAGCGGCGCGCCCGCATAGGCTGCGCCGAGCTCGAGCCGTTCCGGCCAGGCGACGGCATTCCGCCCCGCCGCGACGCCCGGGCCCGCGAGCCCCGGCCGGACCCGCAGCCGGAGCGCCTGCCGCGCCGTGTAGTGACGCAGATACTCAACCGGCAGAGGCCGCGGACCGACGAGGCTCATCTCGCCTCGCAGGATGTTGATGAGTTGCGGCAGTTCATCGAGCCCGGTCAGCCGCAGCGCCCGACCGAAGCCATCGAGCCTGTCCGCGTCGCTGCCCGGACCGTCCTGCATCGAGCGGAACTTCCACAGCCGGAAGGCCCGCCCGCCGCGCCCGGCACGCCACTGCACGAAGAACACCGGACTACCGAGTCGCACCCGCACCGCGAGCGCCACCACTAGGAACACAGGGGACAGCGCGAAGAAAAGCAGCAGCGCCGCCACGAGGTCGAGCGCGCGCTTCCCCCAGCGTTCATACATGGGCCGGCGCCGCCGCCCGGATCGGCACGGCCCGCACGCCAAGGCTCAGCAGAAGGCCGAGGGCGAACCAGGCCATTCGGTTCCCGAGATCGGTCGAGACCATGACCGTCAGCGCGATCGGCGCAACCATGGCCGCGACGACAGCCACCCGTTCCCGCGCAAGCCTCCGCCGCAGATGCAGGGCCGCGAGGACGGCGCCGCCGAAGGCGACGAGCCAGAGCAGCAATGCCGGCAGCCCACCCTCGGCAAGTGCTTCGAGCGCGTGGTTGTGCGGGTAGAGGCCGCGCCGCTCCCCATGCCCGGCGGCGATGCTGAACCCGCCGCTGCCGAGGCCGAAGGGCCCCGCGCGCCCCGCCCAGTCCGCCGCCGCCCCCCAGAGTCCGAAGCGCGCCTCAAGCCCGCCGGCCTCGGCGGCCAGACGCTCCAGCGTCCGAAGCCCCTCTGCCTCCTCGGGGCGCAGCAGGAGGAACAGCCCGCCCGCGAGCGCCAGCGTCGCGACACAGCCAAGCCAACCGAGCGCCACGCCACCCCCGCGCAGCAGCGCCGGCGCGAGCGCGACGCCGAGCCCGAGCGCGATGAGCCCGGTGCGCCCTCCTGGCAGGAGCGCCGCGACGCCGAGCAGCGCCACCAGCAGCAGCCAACCGATCCGCGCTGCGCCGCCTGCGCCGATGCCTCGCATCCCCGCGAGCCCGGCCGCCATCGCGATGGCGAGCCCCGCCAGCTGGTATTGCAGCCTGACCGCCTGCGGATCGAGACCGTCCGGAGGTCGCCAGCCGACGGCGACGCCCCAGCCGATGATCGCTGCCACCACGACCCCGATCATCAGCGTCGCCGCCGCGAGCCACCGCCGCGCCCCGGCGTCGGCGCCCACCATCAGACCGGCCACCAGCATAACCGGCGCGGCGAGCGCGATCTGCGGCAGCTTGTCGGCCGCGACAAGGCGCGAGGCGGTCCAGGCGCCAGCGACCACAAGCCAGAACATCAGCAGCGCGGCCGCCGCGAGCGGGAGCGCGAGCGCGCGCTCCGCAGCCCATCGCCGCGTCACGGCGAGCAGCGCGAGCAGCGGCACCAGCACGGCGAAGGCCAGAAGCGTCAGGTCGAAGGGCAGGGCGGCGAGGGGCGGCGCCGTCTTCAGCGCGCCGGCGAGCTGCAGCACCGCCGCCGCCACGCCGGCCGCCGCCGCGATCATTCCGCCGGCTCCAGCGCTCCGAACCGCGGCGAGCGTCCGCCACGCAGCAGCACCGCGGCGATGCCGAGCGCGATGGCCGCAAGCGGCGCCGCGACAAGCAGCAGCAGCAGCAGCAGCGGCCGGTTCGGCAGTGCCGGACGCAGCCCGACGCTCGGCGCCGAGACCAGCCGTGCCGCCACCGCCTCGTCCGCCGCGGCCACCACGCCGGCGCGCTGGCTCTGCGCCAGCAATTCATACAGCGACTGGCGGATATACATGTCGGGCTCGCGCAGCAGCCGTGCCTCGAGCGCCGTGACGCGGCGGCGCGCCAGTTCCTCGAGGTCGGCGCGCACCTTCGCCTCGGCGAAATCGTGCAGCCGGCGAAGCGCATCCAGCGCCACCTCCCGCCCCGGATGCGCCAGTGTCAGCGTCCAGGTCACCGAGCCGAGATTCTGGGTCACCGCCAGGCTGCGCTCGAGCCAGTTCCGCACGTCATCGAGATCGGCCGCGAGCCGGAGCCCGAGCGCGGCGCGCGCGGTGCCGAGCGGCCCCTCGGTCCGCCGCTCGGTGAGCCAGGGGAGGATCGGCGTCGCCTCGGCGAGCATGGCGGCGGCTTCCACGGAGCGCAGCGCGCCGAGATAGACCGCGAAATTGCCGGTCGGCCGCGTATCGAGCACGCCGCCGATCGGGGGCACCGGCGAGAGCAGGGTGGAGGTGGCGATCCCGGTGGTCTCGGCCGGCGCCACCACGGCCTCCGCGACGTAGCTGCGCGGCCATGCGAGGATCGCGCTGCCGCCAGCGACCAGGAGCAGCAGCGCAAGCAGCGCCACACCCCAGCGGCGTTGCCACAGCCCCGCGAACAACTCCTCGACAGGCATCCCGCCATCCTCGCCGCGTCGTAATGATAGCGCAGGACCGGAACGCTACCGCAAGTGTCATGCGGTTCAGGGCGCATCCCGCGAGGGACGCCGAAGCCGCCGCGCCGAGGCGGTGCGCGCGGCGCCGATCCCTGGCCTAACGGCGGATGATGACGACCGGGATCGGCCGGCCTTCGCGCCGGGCGCGGCGGAGGCGCCACCAGATCGAGCCCGCGCCGATCGCGCCCGCCACGATCAGGACGGGCAGGGCGAGGGCGGCGAACATGATGGCGAGCCCGGCCAGGACGATCCCGCCAGCCGCGAGGGCGACCAGCACGGCGATGCCGCCGATGCGCGCGAGGAAACGGTCCAGCGCAGAAGTGGGGCGCGGTGGGACCGGATCGCGGAACTCGCCATCCGGCGTCATGTCCAGGATGGGCGGGTGACGGGTCCTTTCCATGCCCGCCATGTTGCGCGCGCGGCGCCAGGGTTCAAGGGTGGCGGGTCGCTGCCTCGCGCCGCAGGGCGCCGAGGCGGGTGGAGACCTCCGCCGCGGGCCGCGCCTCGCGCACCGCGGGCAGCAGACTCTCCGGGCGCGGCCAGGGCCGGTCCGATCATCCCGTGCCGCAGCGCTGCGCCGAGATCCGGCGCCGCCCAGCGTTCGCACGCTACACCGGCGCGGCGTCCACCACATGCAGCCCGGGCGTCACCGCATCGTTCCAGCTCTCGGCACGCAGATGCCCGGCGAGATGCACATGGCCGCCACCGAGCAGCGCCTGGGCCAGCGGCCCGTCCTTGGCGCGGAAGCAGATCGCCTTGAGGCGCGGCCCGCCCCCCTCCCCTTCCAGGAAGGCGCGCACCGCAGCGCCTTCCTTGCCCACGCGGTCGGCGCGGACGATCCGCGCGCGGTGCAGCACGAAGACCGGCTCCTCATTGCCGGCGCCGAACGGCGCGAGCCGCGCGACCTGCTGCGCGAGGTCGACCGTGGCCGCCGGCACCGCAAGCGCGCCCTCCACCGCGAGATCCGCCGCCGAGGGCAGCACGGCGGCATGCGCGAGCCGCTCATCGAGGAAGGCCTGCACCTCCCCCGCGCGGTCGGCGCGGAAGGAGAAGCCGGCCGCCATGGGATGCCCGCCGCCGGTCTCGAGCAGGCCCATCTGCCGCGCCGCGATGATCGCCGCACCGAGGTCGCAGCCCGGCACCGACCGGCCGGAGCCCTTGGCCAGCCCCTCGGCCACGCCGGCGACGCAGGCGGGGCGGTTGAAGCGTTCCTTGATGCGGCCGGCGACGATGCCGACCACGCCGGGATGCCAGCCCTCCCCGGTGACGAGGAGCACCGGATGGCCCTGGTCGGCCTGTCGCTGCGCCGCCTCGAAGGCGGCCGTGAGGACATCGGCCTCGACCTCCTGGCGGCGGCGGTTCACGGCGTCCAGCGTCTCGGCGATCGCCCGCGCCTCCACAGCATCGTCCTCGACGAGCAGGCGGAGACCGAGATCGGCCTCGTGGATGCGGCCGGAGGCGTTGATGCGCGGGCCGAGCAGGAAGCCGAGCGTGTGCGCCGAGGGCGCATCCTTCGCCTGCGCCACATCGAGCAGCGCGGCGATGCCCGGCCGGTCGCGCCGCGCCATCACCTTCAGTCCCTGCGCGACCAGCGCACGGTTGAGGCCCGTGAGAGGCATCACGTCGCAGACGGTGGCCAGCGCCACCAGGTCGAGATAGGTGCGGAGGTCGGGCTCGGGCCGCGTCGCGAAATGCCCCTGCCGACGCAGCGTCCGCAGCAGCGCGACACCCGCCAGGAAGGCGACGCCGGCGGCGCAGAGGTGGCGGAGCCCGCTCTCGTCGTCGGGGCGGTTCGGGTTCACGGCGGCCGAGACCGGCGGCACCGGGCCTTCCGCCTTGTGATGGTCGAGGATCACCACGTCGGCGCGCCCGGCCGCGGCGGCCAGCGCCTCCGCCGCCGCGATGCCGCAATCCACCGTGACGATCAGTGTCGCGCCGCGGTCGCACAGCCCCGCGATCGCGGCGGCGTTGGGCCCGTAGCCCTCGTTCAGCCGGTCCGGCACGTAATGCGCGACGCGGCAGCCGAGCTCGCGCAGCAGGCGGACCATGAGCGCGCCGGAGCAGGCGCCGTCCACGTCATAGTCGCCGAACACCGCCACCTGCTCGCCCCGCCGCACCGCGTCAGCCAGGCGATCGGCCGCGGCGTCCATGTCGCGGAGCACCGAGGGGTCGGGCAGCAGCGCGCGCAGCGTGGGTTCCAGGAAGTCCTGCGCCTGCTCGATGCCGATGCCGCGCGCAGCCAGCAGACGGCCGACGATTTCCGGCAGTTCGAGCCGCTGCGCGATGGCGAGCCCGGTGCGCGGCTCCGCCGCGCGCCAGAGCCAGCGCCGCCCGGTCACGGACCTTTCGATGCCGAGGACGGCGTCGGTCATTCCGCGCACTTCTCCCTCCCCCGCAAGCGGGGGAGGGAGGGTCCGGTGCGGGGGACGCAAGCGCCCTGAGGCATCACGCCACGAAGGCCGTGGGCTTCAGCGCGAAATTGTGGTGCCCCTCGACATAGCGCACCGTGCCGGACTTGGAGCGCATGACGATGGAATGGGTGATGGCGCGGCCCGGGCTGCGGCGCACGCCACGCAGCATCGGCCCGCTGGTCACGCCGGTCGCGGCGAACATCACCTCGCCCTTCGCCATGTCCTCGAGGTGGTAGATGCGGCTCGGGTCCGTCACGCCCATTTCGCGGGCGCGGGCGATCTGCTCCTCGTTCTCGAACAGGAGCCGGCCCTGCATCTGCCCGCCGATGCAGCGCAGCGCCGCGGCGGCGAGCACGCCTTCCGGCGCGCCACCCGAGCCCATGTAGATGTCGACGCCAGTATCCGGCTGCGACACCGCGACCACGCCCGAGACGTCGCCATCCGGGATCATCATGATGCGCGCGCCGGCCGCACGGCAGCGCTTGACGATCTCACGGTGGCGGTCGCGGTCGAGCAGGCAGACGACGAGGTCGGAGACCTCGCACTTCTTTGCCCGCGCAAGCTCCCGCAGATTCTCCTCGACGCTGGCCTCCAGGCTGACCACGCCATCCGCCAGGCCGGGCCCGACCGCGAGCTTTTCCATGTAGATGTCGGGCGCGTGCAGGAAGCCGCCCTTCTGCGCGAGCGCGACGCAGGCCATTGCGTTCGGCCCGCCCTTGGCGGTGATGGAGGTGCCTTCCAGCGGGTCCACCGCGATGTCCACCTCGGGGCCACCGCCGGCCTTGGCGTAGATGCCGACCTTCTCGCCGATATAGAGCATCGGCGCCTCGTCCATCTCGCCCTCGCCGATCACAACGGTGCCGGAGATGGCGACCGTGTCGAAGGCCTTGCGCATCGCCTCCACCGCGGCGCCGTCAGCGGCGTTCTTGTCGCCACGTCCCATCCAGCGGCTGGCGGCAAGTGCCGCCGCCTCCGTCACGCGGACGAGTTCGAGGGCGAGGTTGCGGTCCACATGGACCTGGTCGTGCTGGGCGGCCATGTGGCTCTATCTCTCCCCTTCGCTACTGCAGGTTTTCGATGCGGATCAGCGCCGGCGCCTCGACCACCGTCTCGAGCGCCGCGATGCGGGCGAGGGCCGCGCGCATGCGCGATTCCTCGGCATCGTGGGTGGTGACGACGACGGGCACCGCCTCTCCGGGCGCGCGGCCGCGCTGGAGCATGGATTCCAGGCTGATGTGGTGGTCGCGCAGGATCGCCGTGACATCGGCGATCACGCCCGGCCGGTCGAGCACCATCAGCCGCAGGTAATAGGCGCCGACGCGCTTCTCCATCGGGATCGCCGGCAGCGCCGAGAGCGCGCCGTTCGAGACGCCCCAGACCGGCGTGCGGCGCCCGCGCGCGATGTCGATCAGGTCGGCCACCACCGCGCTCGCGGTCGGCCCCGCGCCCGCGCCGCGGCCTTCGAGCACCACGCGCCCGACGAAGTCGCCTTCCGCCACGACGGCGTTGAACACGCCGTCCACGCGGGCGATCGGGTGCGCGACCGGCACCATGCAGGGATGCACCCGCGTCTCGATCCCGCCATCGGTGCGCCGCGCGATGCCGAGGAGCTTGATGCGGTAGCCGAGCTCGCCCGCCAGCGCGATGTCGAGCGCGGAGATGCTGCGGATGCCCTCCACATGCACCGCGCCGAAATCCACCGGCCGGCCGAAGGCCAGCGCGGCCAGGATCGCCAGCTTGTGCGCGGCATCCACGCCGTCCACGTCGAAGCTCGGATCGGCTTCCGCATAGCCGAGCTTCTGGGCCTCGTGCAGCGCCTCCGCGAACTCGCGCCCGCGCTCGCGCATCGTCGTCAGGATGTAGTTGCAGGTGCCGTTGAGGATGCCGAGCACGCGGGAGAGGTCGTTCGCGGCGAGCCCCTCGCGCACCGCCTTGATGGCGGGGATGCCGCCGGCGACCGCGGCCTCGAACATCAGCGGCACGTCGCTCGCCTCGGCGAGCTTCGCGATCTCCGCGCCATGGACGGCGAGCAGCGCCTTGTTGGCAGTGACCACCGGCTTGCGCGCCTTCAGCGCCGCGCGGACGAGGTCGGCCGCGCTGCCCTCCGTGCCGCCGATGGTCTCGACGACGACATCCACATTGGCGTCCTCGGCCAGCGCCGTCGCGTCCTCGTACCAGCGCAGGCCGGAGAGCGAGACGCCGCGGTCACGCGTGCGGTCCCGCGCCGAGACGGCGGTGACGGCGATCGGGCGGCCGGCGCGCGCGGCGACGGTCTCGGCGTTGTCGCGCAGCAGGGTCAGCACGCCGGCGCCGACCGTGCCGAGGCCGGCGACGCCGATGGCAAGCGGTTTAGTCATGACAGGGCATCCGATTCAGCTCTCCGGTGCTCACTCGCTGCGCTCGCTCCGCCCTCCGACCATCGGATGCCGTCACGCCGCGTCCACTTCCATCCCGTCCACCGGCCCCGCATTGTCGGCCGCGAGGAAGCCTCGTATCCCACGCAGCGCCTGGCGGATGCGGTGCTCGTTCTCGACCAACGCGATCCGCACATGCTCGTCGCCATGCTCGCCGAAGCCGAGGCCGGGTGCCACCGCCACCTTCGCTTTCTCCAGCAGCAGCTTCGAGAAGCCGACCGAGCCCAGGTGCCGGAACCGCTCCGGGACCGGCGCCCAGAGGAACATCGAGCCTTCCGGGCTGGGCACCTGCCAGCCCGCCTGGGCCAGCCCCTTCACCAGCACGTCGCGCCGCCTGCGGTAGAGATCGCGCATCTCCTTCACGCAGTCCTGCGGTCCGTTCAGCGCGGCCGTCGCCGCCACCTGGATCGGCGTGAAGGCGCCGTAGTCGAGGTAGGACTTCACCCGCGCGAGCGCCGCGATCAGCCGCGGGTTGCCCGCCGCGAAGCCCATCCGCCAGCCGGGCATGTTGTAGGTCTTGGAGAGCGAGGTGAACTCCACCGTCACCTCCTTGGCGCCCGGGATCTCGAGCACCGAGGGCGGCGGGTTCGCCTCGTCGAAATAGAGCTCGGCATAGGCGAGGTCGGACAGGATGAAGAGCTCGTGCCGCCGCGCCATCGCGACCAGCTCGGCATAGAATTCGCGGCTGGCGAGCAGCGCGGTCGGGTTGGAGGGGAAGTTGACGATCAGCGCCGTCGGCTTCGGCACCGAATGGCGCACCGCGCGGTCGATGGCCGCGAGCATCGCGTCGTCCGGCGTATAGGGGATGGACCGCGCCGAGGCGCCGGCGATGATGAAGCCGAACTGGTGGATCGGGTAGGAGGGGTTCGGCACCAGGATGGTGTCGCCCGGGCTGCTGATAGCCTGGGCGAGGTTCGCCAGCCCCTCCTTCGACCCGAGGGTGGCGACCACCTCCGTCTCCGGGTCGAGCTTCACGCCGAAGCGCCGCGCGTAGTAGCCGGCCAGCGCCTTCCGCAGCCCGGGGATGCCCTTCGACATGGAATAGCGATGGGTGCGCGGGTCCTGCACCGCCTCCACCAGTTTGGCGACGATGTGCGGCGGCGTCGGGCTGTCCGGGTTGCCCATGCCGAGATCCACGATGTCCTCGCCGGCCGTGCGCGCCTTCGCCTTTGCGCCGTTCACCTCGGCGAAGACATAAGGCGGCAGGCGCCGGATGCGGTGGAACTCCTCGGTCATGGGCGTCGGTCCGTGTGATTCGGGTGCGGTATAGCCGACCGCCTCAATTGCCGCGAGGCGCGAGGAGATCGGCCGAAGGCGGCGGCGGCGGGGCGAACAGGTCGGGCGTGGGCGGCGGCGGGGGCGCGAGCGGATCGGGGGCGCGCATCGCGGGTGCCGGGGCGGGGATCGCGGTCGGGGCCGGGGCCGGGGCCGGAATCGCGGCCGGCGCCGTGGAGGAGGGGGCCGGGGCGGGCGGTGCCACCGGCAGCGCCGCCGGCGCGGCCGGTGGCGGCGCGGAGGGCTGCGGCGCGGCGGGGCGGATGACCGGCGCGGCGGCCAGCACCGGTGGTGGCGGCGCGCCGGCCGGCGAAGGCAGCCGCGGCGCAAGCGAGGGCAGTTGCGGCGTGCGCGACCGCTCGCGATCCGCGGCAAGAAGCGCGCTCAGCGCATCGCGCGATTCGGGGCTCGGCGGCTCCGGCCGCGGCGGCACGCTCGCCAAGTTCGGCCAGGGCCCGTCCAGGCCCGGCGGCGGCTCGCGGCCTTCCAGATGCGCACCGAAGATGTTGGCGACGACCGGCCGCGGATCAAGTTCCGCCCAACGTTCCGAACAGGCCGGCAGCAGCATGATCAGTGCCAGCCCCGCGGCCAGGCGCGCTTGATCCGCCCGCCGCGACCCCCTAGCCTTGACACGATCGCCATCGTCCCCGCTGCGCGGCGCCATCGCTACCCACCCCGTCCGTGGTGAGCGTTAGCCCGAACGGCCCGCCGGCGGAAGCGTCAGGCGGAGGAACGCGGTTCACGCGAAAAGAGAGGCGGATGGCCCAGGACCCGAGCCCCGAGGACAGGACGAACTTCCGGCTGCCGGATCCGGCACTCGTCGGCCGCACTATGGCGGACGTGGCGGAACGCTCGCAGCGGATCGTAGCGGACTTCCTGCGGCGCCAATCCGCCGAGAACGGGTCACCGGGGCCCGATCCGCTCAACATCGGCTCCGCCTTCATGGAGATGACGGCGCGGCTGATGGCCAACCCGGCGCGGCTGATGCAGGCGCAGATGGGCTTCTGGCAGGACTACATGACGCTCTGGCAGAACACGGCCCGGCGCATGCTCGGCGGCGAGCCGGCGGAGCCGGTGATCGAGGAAGCCAAGACCGACCGCCGCTTCAAGGACGATGCCTGGCGCGAGAACGAGGTGTTCGACTTCATCCGCCAGTCCTACCTGCTCTCGGCCCGCTACTTCACCAACGTCGTGCAGCACGCGGAAGGGCTGGAGCCCAAGACCGCGCAGAAGGTGGATTTCTACACCCGCCAGTTCGTGGACGCGATGAGCCCGTCCAACTTCCTGATGACCAATCCGGAAGTGCTCCGCCGCACCGCCGAGACGGGCGGGGAGAACCTGCTCAAGGGCCTCTCGAACCTGCTGTCCGACCTCGAACGCGGCAAGGGCCAGCTCCGCATCCGCATGACCGACGAGACCAAGTTCAAGGTCGGCGGCAACATCGCGGTCACGCCCGGCAAGGTGGTGTACCGCAACGAGCTGATGGAGCTGATCCAGTACCAGCCCACCACGGAGACGGTCCTGAAGCGGCCGCTGCTGATCATCCCGCCCTGGATCAACAAGTTCTACATCCTCGATCTGCGCCCCAAGAACAGCTTCATCCGCTGGGCCGTGGAGCAGGGCCACACGGTCTTCGTCATCTCCTGGGTGAACCCGGACGAGACGCTCGCCGAGAAGGGCTTCGAGGACTACATGAAGCTCGGCCCCTACGCCGCGCTCGACGCGATCACCGCCGCGACGGGCGAGAAGGCCTTCAACGTCATCGGCTATTGCCTGGGCGGCACGCTGCTGGCCTGCACGCTCTCCCACATGGCCGCGAAGCGCGACACGAGGATCAAGACCGCCACCTTCTTCACCACGATGGTGGATTTCGCGGAAGCCGGTGAGCTCGGCGTCTTCATCGACGAGGAGCAGCTCCAGTCGCTCGAGGACAAGATGAACCGGCGCGGCTTCCTCGAAGGCCGCGAGATGGCGACGACCTTCAACATGCTGCGCGCCAACGACCTCATCTGGTCCTTCGTCGTCTCCAACTACCTGCTCGGGCAGGAACCCTTCCCGTTCGATCTGCTCTACTGGAACGATGACAGCACCCGCATGCCAGCCCGCATGCACAGCTTCTACCTGCGGCGCATGTACCAGCAGAACGACCTGGTGAAGCCGGGAACGATCGAGCTCGACGGCGTCGCGCTCGATCTCCGGAAGATCAAGCTGCCGACCTACATCCTCTCGACGCGGGAGGACCACATCGCGCCGTGGAAAAGCACCTACCGCGCCACCCAGGTCTACGCCGGCAGGATCCGCTTCGTGCTCGCCGCCTCCGGCCACATCGCCGGCGTGGTGAACCCGCCCGAGGCGGGCAAATACAGCCACTGGGTCAACGAAGACCTCCCCGCCGATCCGGACGCCTGGTTCAAGGGCGCGACCGAACTCGCCGGCTCCTGGTGGCCGGACTGGCACCGCTGGATCACCACCCAGGACAAGGCCCAGGCGCCCGCCCGCATCCCGGCCGGCGCCCTTGCCGACGCACCCGGCACCTATGTGACGGTCCAAGCGCGGGACTGAGGCGGCGTTCCCGTGAGGGGCGCTGCCCTCCCAGAGGAACCCCAGCCTCAGCCTCGCGGCAGGAGCTGTTCAGCCAGGGTGGCGAACCAGGAGGCGCCGGTGGGGAGGATGTCGTCGTTGAAGTCGTATTTCGGGTGGTGGACCATGGCGTCGCCGGCGCCGCGGCCGCCCCCGAGGAACAGATAGGCGCCCGGCTTCTCGTTCAGCATGAAGGAGAAATCCTCGCCGCCCATGGTCGGCTGCGGCAGTGGGCGGGTGCGGGCCTCGCCCACGACGGCGCGGGCGGCGCGGGCGGCCATCTCGGTGCTCTCGCCCTCGTTCACCGTGGCGGGATAGCTGCGCAGGAAGCTCGCGGTGGCGCGGCCGCCCATGGCGGTGGCGACGCCGGTCACGATCTCCTGGAAGCGGCGCTCCAGCAGGTCGCCGACCTCCGGCAGGAACCAGCGCGCAGTGCCGCGGAGGTGCACGGAATCGGGGATCACGTTGAAGGTGAAGCCGCCGGTGAAGTGGGCAATGGTGATCACGCCGGCTTCCAGCGGGTTGACGTTGCGCGCGACGACGGATTGCAGCGCGGTGATGACATGGGCGGCGATGAGGATCGGGTCCACGCCGTTGTGCGGCATGGCGCCGTGCGCGCCGGTGCCGAAGATCGTCGCTTCCAGGTTGGCGACCGCCGCCATCACGGGCCCCGGCGCGTGCAGGAAGGTGCCGGCCGGCGCGCCCGGCCAGTTGTGCATGCCGAAGATCCGCTCGGCGGGGAAGCGGGTGAACAGGCCGTCATTCACCATCACCTCGCCGCCGGCGAGGTTCTCCTCGGCGGGCTGGAAGATCAGATAGATGGTGCCGTCGAAGTTGCGGGTCTCGGCGAGGTATTTCGCCGCGCCAAGCAGCATGGTGGTGTGCCCGTCATGGCCGCAGGCATGCATCTTCCCCGGCGTCTTCGAGGCGTGGGGGAGGCCGGTTTCCTCGAGGATCGGCAGCGCGTCCATGTCGGCGCGGAAGCCGAGCGAGCGCGTGGAGCTGCCCTGTCCGCGGATCACGCCGACCACGCCGGTGCGGCCGACGCCCTCATGCACCTCGTCCACGCCGAATTCGCGAAGCTTCGCGGCGACGATGCCGGCGGTGCGGTGTTCCTCGAAGCCGAGTTCCGGGTGCTCGTGGAAGTCGCGCCGCCAGGCGGTCATCTCGGGGTGGAAGTCGGCGATGCGGTTGATGACGGGCATGGGATCTGGCTCCGGCGTTCTCAGGCGCTGATTAGGGCGCGGCGCGCAGGAAGGCGAGGTCGGCGCCCAGCGGTGCCTGCGTCACCTGCTCGTGCACCAGGCGGTCCCAGCCGCGCGCCGGCGCCGGCGCCGGCTGCCAGGCCGCGCGGCGCCGCGCCAGCTCCGCCTCCTCCACCAGCAGGTCGAGCCGGCGGTCCTTGACCGAGAGCCGGATGCGGTCGCCGGTCTCGGCCAGCGCCAGCGGGCCGCCCACCGCGGCCTCGGGGGCGATGTGCAGCACGATGGTGCCGAAGGCGGTGCCGGACATGCGGCAGTCGCTCATCCGCACCATGTCCTTCACGCCCTGCCGCGCCAGTTTCTTCGGGATCGGCAGGTAGCCGGCCTCCGGCATGCCGGCGGGCGAGCGCGGCCCGGCGTTCTTCAACACCAGGATGTCCTGCGGGGTGACATCCAGCGCCGGATCGTCGATGCGGCGCGCCAGGTCCTCGAGCCCGTCGAACACCAGGCAGCGCGCCTCGGTCTCGAACAGCGCCGGCGTCGCGGCACTGCGCTTGAGGATGGCGCCATCGGGGGCGAGCGAGCCGCGCAGCGTCACGATGCCGCCGACCGGGCTGACCGGCGCCTGCCGCGCGCGGATGATGCGGCGGTCCACGAAATGCCTGCCATCGCCGATGCGGTCGCGCAGCGCCACCCCATCGAGATCGGGCGTATCGAGGTGCAGCAGGTCGCGCAGTTCCCACAGCAGCGCCTGCATCCCGCCGGCGGCGTGGAAATCCTCCATGTAGCCCTCGCCGGTGGGCTTGAGGTCCACGAGCACCGGCGTCGTCTCGGAAAGGGCGTCGAGCCGGTCGAGGTCGAAGGCGATGCCGGCGCGGCCGGCAATTGCCGCCAGATGCACCACCGCATTGGTCGAGCCGCCGAGCGCGAGCAGCACGCGCATCGCATTGTCCACGCTCGCGCGCGTGACGAGGTCGGCTGGCTTCACCGGGTTGGCGATCAGCCGCACCGCCTGGGCGCCGGCTTCCTCGGCGATGCGGAGCCGGTCGGCATGCACCGCCGGCGCGCTCGCGGCATCGAGCGGCATGAAGCCCAGCGTCGCCGTCAGGCAGGCCATGGTGCTCGCGGTGCCCATCACGCCGCAGGTGCCGGCGGTGGTGGCGAGCTTGCCTTCGATCTCGTTGATCCGGTGTTCGTCCACCTCGCCGGCGCGATATTTCGCCCAGTAGCGGCGGCAATCGGTGCAGGCGGAGAGCCGCTCCCCGGCGTAGCTCTGCGCCAGCATCGGGCCGGTGACGAGCATCACGCTCGGCGTGCCGGCGCTGATCGCGGCCATGAGCTGGGCGGGCACGGTCTTGTCGCAGCCGCCGACCAGCACGGCGGCATCCATCGGCTGCGCGGCGAGCATCGCTTCCGTGTCGAGCGCCATGAGGTTGCGGTAATGCATGGAGCAGGGATTGAGCGAGGGCTCGCAGAGCGAGACCGTCGGGAAGGCGAGCGGCAGGCCGCCGGCCGCCAGCACGCCCCGCTTCACCGCCTCCACCAGCTCGGGCGCGGTGCGGTGGCAGTTGTTGTAGTCGCTGCCGGTGTCGGCGATGCCGACCACGGGCTTCTCCAGCATCGCCTGGGAATACCCCATCGACTTGGCGAAGCTGCGCCGGAGATAGAGCGCGAAATCCCGGTCGCCGTAGTTGGAGGCGTTGCGGGCCAGGCCGCGCGGCTGGTTGGGCCTGGCAGGGGGTGCGTCGGTCATCCCGTCTCCTCTCGTCCGGCGCGACTGTCGCGCGCCGGCGGCGGGAGGGCCAGACGGGCCTCGGCTATTTCCGCATCCCGCCCGAGGAGGGCGCCGGGGCCTGGACCCGCGCGCCGGTGGCGGTCGCGCGGAACGCGGCCATGATGGCGGTGACGGTCGGGTTCACCTGGTCGGCGCGCTCCGCTCCGCCGACGAAGAAGGCGTAGCGGCCATCGGGCGTGCAATAGACCGAATAGAGCGTGTCGGCCGGCCCGCCCGGGGCGGTGGAGCCCTCCCCCCAGGCGGCGGTGGCGGTGTTGTTGAGCACGCGCAGCCCCGCCGCCCCGATCGCCTGGCGGCCGCGGTCCACGCAGGCCTGCACGGTGGAGCCGGCAGGCAGCGCCTCATGGTTGATGGCGAGCCCGGCGGATTGCGCCGCGAGCGGCAGCGCGCCGATGAGCGCGGCGAGGGGGAGAAGGATACGCATCGGAACCTCCCAGCAGACGTGCCGCTACGATAGCCATGCGGCGCGACGGGGCAATCGGCTTTGCGCTTTCCGCGCTTCGCGCCGCTGCGCCGGATGCCGGTATCTGGTTACCGCCTTCGGAAATGCCCGCTTCCGCTTGACTTTCCTGCCCCCCGCCGCGATAACCCGTGCCGCTTTCCACCCCGGACAACCGGAACCATCATGCTGACGAGACAGACGGCCTCGCTGAAGCCGGCCGAGGTGAACAGGAACTGGGTGTTGATCGACGCGGAGGGCCTCGTTCTCGGCCGTCTCGCGGCGATCGTCGCCAATCGGCTGCGCGGCAAGCACAAGCCGCAATTCACCCCGCATGTGGACGGTGGCGACCACGTCGTCATCATCAATGCGAAGAAGGTCCGGGTGACCGGCAACAAGGGCGAGCAGTCGGTGTTCTACTGGCACACCGGCTACCCTGGCGGCATCAAGGGCCGCACCTTCCGCGAGCGGATCGAGAGCGCCCACCCCGAGCGGGTGATCGAGAAGGCGGTGGAGCGGATGATCACCCGCGGCCCGCTCGGCCGGCGGCAGATGAAGAACCTGCACGTCTATGCCGGCCCCGAGCATCCGCATGGCGGCAACACCCCGGTCGCGCTCGATGTCGGCGCGCTGAACCGCAAGAACAAGGTCGCCTGACGATGAGCGAGCAGATGTCCCGCGGCGGCTCGCTGGCGGAGCTCAAGGATCTGGTCAACGCCGCCGGCGGCCCCGCCGCCGAGCCCGCCGCCGTGGTGCGGGAGCCGAAGCGCGACGCGCAGGGCCGGTCCTACGCCACCGGCAAGCGCAAGAACGCGGTCGCCCGGGTCTGGGTGAAGCCCGGCAAGGGCACGATGGAGATCAACGGCAAGCCGGCGTCGAAGTATTTCGCGCGCCCGGTGCTGCGGATGCTGATCGCCCAGCCCTTCCTGGTCTCCGACCGCTACCAGCAGTTCGATGTCTTCGCGACGGTGACCGGCGGCGGCCTCTCCGGCCAGGCCGGCGCGCTGCGCCACGGCATCTCCCGCGCGCTCACCTACTACGAGCCGGGGCTGCGCCCGCTGCTCAAGAAGGCCGGCTTCCTCACCCGCGACCCGCGCGTGGTCGAGCGGAAGAAGTACGGCAAGGTGAAGGCCCGACGTTCCTTCCAGTTCTCCAAGCGCTGACGCCGAGCGGGTCGGGCGTCATCGCCCGGCCGCATGGCTGGTTCATCCGGGGGGCGGGTCCGCAAGGGCCCGCCCCTCTTGCCTTTCAGGGGCCAACCGAGGCCCCATCACCGCGCGAGAGGAGCGCATCATGGCCACCCCGAGCGTCTTCATCGACGGCGAATCCGGCACCACGGGCCTGCAGATCCGTGACCGCCTGGCGCGTTTCCCGGGGATCGCGCTCCGCTCCATCGCGCCCGACCGCCGCAAGGACCCGGAGGCGAAGCGCGCGCTGATGGCGGAGGTGGACCTCGTCGTGCTCTGCCTGCCCGACGACGCCGCGAAGGAGGCCGCCGCGATGGCCGCCGGGCTCGGTCCCCGCGCGCCGAAGCTGCTCGATGCCTCGACGGCCCATCGCGTGGACCCCGCCTGGGTCTATGGCTTCGCCGAGCTCGCCCCCGGCCAGGCCGCCGCGATCGCCGCGGCGCCGCGCGTGGCCAATCCCGGCTGCTACCCCACGGGCGCGATCGCGCTGATCCGCCCGCTGGTCGAAGCCGGGCTGCTGCCGAAGGACTATCCGGTCACGGTCAACGCCGTCTCCGGCTACAGCGGCGGCGGCAAGGCGATGATCGCCGAGTTCGAGCCCGCGCGCGCCGCGCCGCCCTTCTTCCTCTATGGCCTGACCCTCGAGCACAAGCACCTGCCGGAGATGCAGCTCTATGCCGGGCTCACGCGCCGGCCGGTTTTCGTGCCGAGCGTCGGGGACTTCGCGCAGGGCATGCTGGTGAGCCTGCCGCTGCATCTCGACCTGCTGCATGGCGCGCCGAAGCCGGCCGATCTCGAGGCCTGCCTGCGCGCCGCCTATGCCGGGTCCGGCTGGGTGCGCGTCGAGGGCGCGGACGGCAAGGCGCGGCTGGCGCCGGAGGAGCTCAACGGCTCCAACTGGCTGGAACTGCGCGTCTATGGCAATGAGAAGCGCGGCCAGGCGGTGCTGGTCGCGAAGCTCGACAACCTCGGCAAGGGCGCCTCGGGGGCCGCGGTGCAGAACATCGGGCTGATGCTCGGCGTGGATGTGGCGCCCGCCCTGCCGCTGGCGGCGGAGTGAACCCCATGGACGACCTGCCCCCCGTCGCCGCGCGCGGCCCGATCCTGCCCTTCGAGGGCATGCTGCCGCGCATCCACCCCACCGCCTGGATCGCGCCGACCGCCGTCGTGATCGGCGATGTCGAGATCGGGGAGGAAACCTCCATCTGGTACCACTGCGTGCTGCGCGGCGACACGAACATCATGCGGATCGGCGCGCGGACCAATGTGCAGGATGGCTCCATCCTGCACCTCAATGCCGGCGCCGAGCCGCTGATCATCGGCGACGACGTCACCATCGGCCACGCCTGCATCGTGCATGCCTGCACCCTGAAGAACCGCGCCTTCGTCGGCATGGGGGCGACCGTGCTGGACCGCGCGGTGATCGAGGAAGGCGGCATGCTCGGGGCCGGCGGCGTCCTCACGCCGGGCAAGGTGATCGGGCCGAACGAGCTCTGGATGGGCAGCCCCGCCAAGCTGGTGCGCGTGATGGCGCCGGAGGAGCGCGCCCGCTTCGACCGCACCGCACCGAGCTATGTCGCGCTCGCGAAGCGCCACCGCGCGAGCCTCACCGGGGGGTGAGGCCGCCCGCCGCCCCGCGGGTTTGGAAGCGCGCGGCGCATCCCCATCTCCACCGGATGCGTCGTGCCCTGCTGCTCCTGCCGCTGCTCCTCGCCGCCTGCGCCGAGCGACCCGGCCTGCAGGAGCGGCTTTCCCCCTGGGTCGGCCGGACGGAGGGCGATCTCGTCGCCGAATTCGGCGTCCCGGTCCGCAGCCATGAGGTCGAGGGCCGTCGCTTCCTGCAATTCGAGCAGCGGCGGAGCGTCCTGGTTCCGCAGCCCGGCTTCGACCGTCCCTTCTTCTCGCCCTGGGGCCCGCGCTTCGGCGGCTGGCCGCCGCCGCCGGTGCAGGCGACCCTGACCTGCGAGCTGACCTTCGCCCTCCGGGAGGGGCGGGTGGAGAGCTTCAGCTATCGCGGCGAGGGCTGCGGATAGCCGCTCAGCCGCCGCTGTTCCGCCGCGCCAAGCCGAGCCCCGCGACATGGCCCCAGGCCATGTAGGGCCCGATCGTCGTCCCGGTGCCGACACCGCGCGTGCCGATCGGGTTCGCGCTGGACGCGCCGGCGGCGAACAGCCCCGGGATCACGCTGCCATCGGGGCGCAGCACCTGCGCATCCGCGTCCGTCCGCGGCCCGCCCTTGGTGCCGAGGATGGCGCGGTTGAACGGCATGGCAATGAAGGGCGGCCCGAGGATGGGCTCCAGCCCGCCGCGTCGCCGCCTGTCCCCCGAAGCGGCCGCATCCGCCGCCGAGGGCCGGCCGAACGCCGGATCGCGCCCCGCCGCGCAGACCGCGTTGTACTCCGCGACCGTCGCGGCCAGCGCCGCCGGATCGAGCCCGACCGCCGCGGCCAGTTCCGCGATGCTTGCAGCCCGCCGCAGCCAGCCGGGATCGGCCCGCGCCGCCCAGCGCGCCGGCGGCAGGCGTTCCAGCAGCCGCGCATCGCTGATCACCCAGCATGGCAGATGCACCGGCTGCCCCGAAGCGTCGCGCGCATCCAGCGCCTCGCCGATGTTGAAGGCGAGTTCGTTGACGAAGCGGCGCGCGTCGCGGTTCACGAGGATCGCGTTCGGCTCGGTGTGGAAGGGCACCGGGCGCGCCATCAGCCGCCCGTCATGCCGCGTGGGCACGGAGGGCGTGAGCGTCGCCTGGTCCATCCGGTCGAGCGCGGCACCCGCCGCTTCCGCCATGCGGTGCCCGTCGCCGGTGTTGGAAGGCGGACTGCCGAGCCAGTCCACCGGCCCGGGGAAATGCCGCGCCAGTCGCCCGGCGTCCCATTCGAAGCCGCCCGTCGCGATCACCACGCCGCGCCGCGCGCCGATGCGCTGCCGCCCGCCGCGCTGCTCCACCACCGCGCCGACGACCGCGCCCGTCTCGTCCAGGATCAGCTCCACCGCCCGCGCGCCGAGCCGGATCTCGACCCCCGCATCGAGGCAGCCGCGCACCAGCCCGGTGATCAGCGCCGTGCCCTTGCCGCGCGTGTTGGTCACCAGCCGCCAGAGCAGCCGCGGCCAGAGCGCGAGCACGGTGCGGACGGGATGATGGTAGAGATCGGTCTCCACCGCCTCGTGATAGGTGAAGAGTTCCGGGATCGTGGAGCGGCGGATGCGGAAGGCGAAGCGCCCCGCGCGCCAGCGGCTGAGCGGCAGCGGGGAGAGCATGCGCCCACGCGGCTTGGCGCCCGGCAGGCCGCGCAGCGGATCGCCCTCCGGCGTCAGGGCGAAGCGCAGCGGCGTATGCGCCTCGACGAAGCGGAGCATCGCCGGCGCCGCCTCCACCAGCCGCTGCCACAGCGCATCCTCGCGGGTCGCCCAGCCTTCCGGCGCGGCCGCGCGGAGATAGGCGAGCGCCTCGGCGGGGCTGTCGGCGATACCGGCCGCCGCGGCATGGTGGTTGGCGGGGATCCAGGTGCCGGCGCCCGACATGGCGCTGGTGCCACCCAGCCGGTCCGACTTTTCCAGCACCATCACGCGGAGCCCGGCCGCCGCCGCGGTCAGCGCCGCCGTCAGCCCCGCCGCGCCGGAGCCGAGGACCAGCGCATCCACATCCTGCCGCATGGCCTTCTCTCGCCCCGTCGCGGCGCGGTGACAAGGCGCGCCCTTGGCCTGCCCGATGCGCTGCCGCATCATCGCGCCATCATGCGGGCGATCCTGGCGCTGGCGGCGCCCACGGCCCTGGTGGCGCTGGTCCAGGTCGCCGCGCAGCTCTTCGAGACCTGGCTCGCCGCGCGGCAGGGCGTGGCGGCGCTCGCCGGCTGGGCGGTGGTGCTGCCCTTCGCGCTGCTCATGCAGATGATGTCGGCCGGTGCGATGGGCGGTGGTGTGGTGGCCGCGATCGCGCGCGCGCTCGGCGGCGGCCGGCGGGAGGAGGCGGCGGCGCTGGTGCTGCATGCGGCGCTGATCGCGCTCGCCGCCGCGGCGCTGTTCGCTATCCCGCTCGCGGTCTTTCCGCGCACCGTGCTCGCCTGGGTCGGCGGCGCGGAGGCGGCGGAGGCGGGGGCGGCCTATGCCGCCTGGCTGTTCGGCGCCGGCGCGCTGCCGGCCTGGCTCGCGAACACGCTGGCCTCCGTGCTGCGCGGCGGCGGGCGGCATGCGCTGGCGGCGCGGGTGCTGCTCGGCGCCTGGGTCGCCTATCCACCGCTCGCCTGGGCCTTCGCGGAGCCCCTCGGGATGGGGCTCGCGGGGCTCGGGGCGGCCTACGCCCTGGCGTTCTGGGCGGCCGCGATCGGGATGGGCGTGGTGGTGCTGCGCAGCGGTGCGGGCTTCGCGCCACGGCTCCGCGTCGCGCCGAGCCCGGCGATGTTCTGGCGCATCCTCTCGGTCGGGCTCGTCGCCTGCGGGCTCGCGGCGATCGCCAACCTGACGACGATCCTCGTCACCGCGCAGCTTGCCGTGCGCGGGCCGGCAGTGGTCGCGGCCTATGGCGTGTCGGCGCGGCTCGAATTCCTGATGATCCCGCTGGCCTTCGGCATCGGCTCGGCGCTGACGGCGCTGGTTGGCCGCACGGCGGGCGCCGGGGACTGGGCGGCGGCGCGGCGGCTTGCCTGGACCGGCGGGGCGATGGCCTTCGTGCTGGCCGGCGGCGCGGGGCTGCTCGTCGCGATCTTCCCCATGGCCTTCGCCCGGGCCTTCACATCGGACGCCGAAGTGGCCGCGATCGCCGCGACGGCGCTCGCGATCATCGGGCCGGCCTATGCCGGCTTCGGCCTCGGCATGGCGCTCTACTTCGCCTCGCAGGGCGCGGGGCGGATGCGCTGGCCGGTGGCCGCGGCGGTCTCGCGCTTCGCGCTGGCGGTCGGCGGCGGCGCGGTGCTGGGCGGCTGGTATGGGCTGGAGGGGCATTTCGTGGCGGTCGCGCTCGGGCTCACCGCCTACGGGCTGCTCACCGCGATGGGCGTGCGGCAGGCCGTCTGGCGCTGAGTGCTGCGCGGGGGCATCCTCGCGGCAACGGAGGAACGCCCGTGCTGGACGCGCTGCGCGAGACCGCGCGCCGATTTGCCGAAGCCGAGATCATGCCGCGCGCGGCGGAGCTCGACGCGACCGAGGCCTTCCCGCGCGACATCTACCAGGGCCTCGCCCGCCTCGGCCTGCTCGGCATCACCGTGCCCGAGGCGATGGGCGGCGCCGAAGCGGGCGTGGCGGCCTATGCCGTGGTGATGGAGGAACTCGCGCGCGGCTATGCCTCCGTCGCCGACCAGGTCGGCCTCGTGGAACTCGTCGCGACACTGCTCGCCGAGCACGGCACGGAGGCGCAGCGCGCGCGCTTCCTCGCGCCCCTGCTGCGCTACGAAAGCACCTGCGCCTATGCGCTGACCGAGGCCGAGGCCGGCTCCGACCTCGCCGCGCTGAAGACCACCGCGCGGCGCGAGGGCGAAGGCTGGCGGCTTTCGGGCGAGAAGCTCTGGATCCATATGGCGCCGATCGCCGATTTCGCCGCCGTGCTCGCGCGCACCGACCCCGCGGCGGGGCATCGCGGCATGTCCATCTTCCTCGTGGACCTGCACGCGCCGAGCGTCGTGCGGCTGCGCGCGGAACACAAGATGGGCCAGCGCGCCTCCCCGGTCGGCGGCCTCCGCTTCGAGGATGTGTGCCTGCCGCCCGAGGCGCTGCTCGGGCCCGAGGGGCGCGGCTTCCACATGATGATGTCGGTGCTCGACAAGGGCCGCATCGGGATCGCCGCGCTCGCGCTCGGCATCCTGCAATCGGCGCTGGAGGAAAGCATCCGCCACGCGAAGGGCCGCGTGCAGTTTGGCCGCCCTATCGCGGAGCAGCAGGCGATCCGCTTCCTGATCGCCGACATGGCGAAGGATGCCCAGGCCGCGCGCCTGCTGGTGCAGGATGCGGCGGCGAAGATGGATCGCGGCGAGCGCGCGACGCTCGCCGCCAGCATGGCGAAATGCTTCGCCTCGGACGCCGCGGTGGCGCGCACGGCCGATGCTGTGCAGATCCATGGCGGATCGGGCTATATCCGCGGCATCGCGGTGGAACGGCTCTACCGCGATGCGAAGATCACGCAGATCTACGAAGGCACAAACCAGATCCAGCGCGTGATCATGGCAAGGGAGGTACTCGGCGCATGACGCACCCGATCGCGGAACACCGCAGCGCAGCGGGGAGCGGGGCGTGAATCGGATGCACGAAGAACGGCCCGTCGCGCTCGTCACCGGCGCCCGCCGCGGCATCGGCCGCGCCACCTGCGCGGCCCTCGCCGCCGCCGGCTACGACATCCTCGGCTGCGACGTGGCGGAGGACGGCTTCGCCGAGGCCGCGGAAGCCGTGCGCGAAGCCGGCGGCGACTTCGCGCACCGCCTCTGCGACGTGGCCGACATCGCGGCGATCGACGACCTGATCGCCTGGGCCTGGGCCGAGGGCGCCGGCATCGAGGCGGTGGTGAACAATGCCGGCGTCGGCGCGCTGCAGCGCGGCGACGCGCTGGAGATCACGCCCGAATCCTGGGACCGCTGCCTCGACATCAATACGCGCGGCAGCTTCTTCGTGGCGCAGCGCGCGGCGCGGCGGATGGTGGCCGAAGGCGCGCCGCGCCGCGGCGCGCGGGGCATCGTCTTCATCTCCTCCGCCAACGCCACCATCGCGAGCCCCGACCGCACCGAATATAGCGCCTCCAAGGCCGCGGTCGGAATGGTGGCGAAGTGCCTGGCGCTTCGCCTCGCGGAGGATGCCATCCCCGTCTATGAGATCCGCCCCGGCGTGATCCGCACCGACATGACCGCGCCCGTCGCCGCGCGCTACAGCCAGCGCATCGCGGAGGGCCTCTCGCCCATCCGCCGCTGGGGAGAGCCGGAGGACGTGGCGCGCGCCATCGCCGCGCTGCTGTCGGGTGCGATCCCGTTTTCCACCGGCGACGCCTTCCACGTAGATGGCGGCCTGCACCTGCACCGGCTGTAGCTCCCTCCCCCGCGTCGTGCCGAAGGCGCGCCTTCGGCGCGACGGGGAGGGCCGGGGTGGGGGCATCATCGGAGCAACAGCATGCACATCGCCCCCGACCTCCTCCGCTACGAGCAGATCGAGCCCGGCCTCGCCTTCGACACCGGCGGCATCACGGTCGGCGAAGCGCACATCCTCGCTTTCGCCGGCCTCACCGGCGATTTCTTCGACATCCACATGGACGAGGGCTATGCGCGCGAACTCGGCTATTCCGGCCGCGTCGCGCATGGGCTGCTGGGCCTCGCGCTGACCGACGGGCTCAAGAACCGCGCGCCGGTGCGCTTCGCCGCCATCGTCTCGCTCAACTGGCGCTGGAGCTTCAGCGGCCCGATCCTGATCGGCGACCGCATCGCCGCGCGCATCACCGTGCTGGCCAAGCGCCTGACGAAAAATCCCGCGCGCGGCATCGTCACGCTCGGCTTCGAACTGCGCAACCAGAAGAACGAGGTGGTGCAGAAGGGCGAAAACGACCTGATGGTGCACACGCTACAGGTGGACGAAGGCGCCTGAGCGCGCGCTCTCCAGCACCGCCTCGATCAGCCGCAGCACCGCGATCCCGCTCGCGCCGACGTTCATCGGCGCGCGCCCGGCCGCGATCGCCTCCAGCATCTCCGCCAGCATCGCGCGATGCGGGCCGTGATCGAAGGCCATCGGGTCCGCCCCGCCGCCGCCGGCCGCACCCCGATCCAGCACCTCGGCGGGCCTGCCCTTCACATGCAGGTCGAGCCGCTCCGCCGCCAGCACGGCGGCGCCACCGGTGCCGGCGATCTCGATGCGCTCGGGGAAGCCGGGCTCGGCCACCGTCGTCGCGTCCAGCACGCCAAGCGCACCGTTCGCGAAGCGCAGCGCCGCGGTGGCGATGTCCTCCGTGTCGATTGCCCGCAGCGGCGAGGTGCGCGCGAAGCCCGCCACCTGCCCCACAGGCCCCGCAAGGTGCAGCAGCAGGTCGAGCGTGTGGATCGCCTGCGTCAGCAGCACGCCGCCGCCGTCGCGGGCGCGCATCCCGCGCCCCGCCTGCGCGAAATAGCCCGCGTCGCGCCACCAGCGGATCGAGGCGGAGCAGGACAGCAGCGTGCCGAGCTCGCCCGCCGCGATGGCCTGCGCAAGCCGCAGCGCGCCGGGCCGGAAGCGGTGCTGGAACACCACACCGAGCGTCACGCCAGCCGCGCGCGCCACCTCCACCAGTTCGCCGGCGCGCGCGGCGCTCAGTTCCAGCGGCTTCTCCACCAGCAGATGCCGCCCCGCCGCCGCCGCTTGCCGCGCTACCGCCAGATGCGCGCCGGGCGGCGTCAGCACCAGCACGAGGTCGCTCGCCGCGATCAGCGCCTCGAGCGTACCGAAGACCGGCGCATCCCATGCCGCCGCGAAGGCCGCGCGGCGTTCCGCGGCGCGCGCGAATCCGCCCGCGAGCCGCACCCGCCCCGCGGCTTCGAGATCGCGGATCGCCAACATGTGCGGCGCCACCGCCATGCCGAGCCCGGCCAGCCCGATCCGCATCGTCACGCCTCCGCTCGCAGCGCAGCCAGGCACAGCACGTTCAGCTCGTTCTCGTAGGCGAGCCCGGCGGAAAGCGGCGCTTCCAGCGCCTGCCGCACCGCCGCCTTCACCGCCTGCACCGCCACCGGCGGCAGCGCGGCGAGACGCTCGGCCAGCGCGAGCGCCTCCGCCTCCACCGCCGCATCCGGCACCACCCGTTCCACGAGCCGCAGCCCGAGCGCCTCCGCCGCGTCCACCTGGTCGCCCGTCAGCAGCAAGCGCATCGCCTGGCCAACGCCGATCAGACGCGGCAGCATCTGGCTCGCTCCGCCGCCGCCGACCCAGCCGCGCGTCACCTCGGGAAACCCGACCCGCAGCGATTCGCCGGCGATGCGGATATCGCAGGCGAGCGCGAGCTCGAACCCGCCGCCCAGCGCGAAGCCGCGCAGCGCCGCGACCACCGGCTTGCGGATCGCCCGTACCGCGCCGGGATAGTCCGGCCGGTGGCGGAAATCCCAGGGCGTCGGGAAGGCCTCTATGGCGCGAAGATCCATCCCCGCGCAGAAGGCCCTGTCGCCCGCGCCGCGCAACAGCACCGCGCGCAGCCCGTCATCGGCGTTGATCGCGCGCGCATGCGCCGCCAGTTCCTCGGCCATCGCGTTGGTGATGGCGTTGCGCTTGGCCGGCCGGTCGAGCGTGAGCACTGCCACCGCCCCGCGCCGTTCCAGCGTCACCGCGCCGTCCATGCCCCTTCCTCCCCCGAACTGCCACGCTACACTATCGCGACGACACACGGAGGAAACCGCCCGATGCGGAGGATCAGCGCCGACCAGGCCGCCTCGCTGGTGCGCGATGGCGACACGCTGCTGATCGGCGGCTCGGGCGGCGGCCATGCGGTGCCCGACGCGCTGCTCGCCGCGCTCGGCGCGCGCTTCCGCGAAACGGGCGCGCCGCGGGGGATCACCGCGCTGCATCCCGTGGGCGTGGGTGATGGCGCGCATCGCGGCCTCGGCCATCTCGCGCAGCGCGGCCTGCTGAAGCGCAACATCGCGGGCAGCTACGTCAACTCGCCGCCCGTCGGCGCCATGGCGCTGAATGACGAGATCGAGGCCTGGTCGCTGCCGCAGGGCGCGCTCAGCCAGCTGATGCGGGAGATGGCCGCCGGCCGCCCCGGGCTGCTCACGAAGACCGGCCTGCACAGCTTCGTGGACCCGCGCCTCGGCGGCGGCCGGCAATCGCCTTCGGCGAAGGAGGAGCTGGTCGAGCTCGTGACCTTCCGCGGCGAGGAGTATCTCTTCTTCAAGCCCTACCACGTGCACATCGCCTTCCTGCGCGGCACCACGGCGGACGAGGACGGCAACGTCTCCATGGAGCAGGAGGCCGTGACGCTCGAGATGCTCTCGGAGGCGCAGGCCACGAAGCGCTGCGGCGGGATCGTCGTGGTGCAGGTGAAGCGCATGGCGCGCCGGGGCAGCCTGCATCCGAAGATGGTGAAGATTCCCGGCATCCTGGTGGACTGCATCGTCGTCGCGCCGGAGCAGGAGCAGACCTTCCTCACCGCTTATTCGCCCGCCTATTCGGGGGAGCTTCGCATCCCGCTGGAGGACATCCCCGTCCTGCCGCTGGATGCGCGCAAGATCGTCGCCCGCCGCGGCGCGCTCGAGCTCTTTCCGCGCGCGGTCTGCAACCTCGGCTCCGGCATCTTCACGGGGCTCGCGAATGTCGCGGCCGAGGAAGGCTGCCTCGATGCCGTGTGCCTGACCAACGAACAGGGCAATGTCGGCGGCGCGCCGGCGTCCGGCGGGGAGGCAGGGGCGGCGATGAACCCGGATGCGCAGCTCGACCAGCCCTACCAGTTCGACTTCTACGATGGCGGCGGGCTCGACCTCGCCTTCCTCTCCTTCGCGGAGTTCGACGCGGCGGGGAACGTCAACGTCTCACGCTTCGGCGGCAAGCTGATCGGCCCGGGTGGCTTCATCAACATCAGCCAGCACGCGAAGCGGGTGATCTTCGGCGGCACGCTGACCGCCGGGGGGAAGCCCAAGGCCGTGGCGCGGGTTGAGCAGGTGACCTTCTCCGGCCCCTTCGCGCGCGAGCGCGGCCAGCCCGCCCTGTACGTCACGGAAGCGGCCGTCTTCCGCCTCGGCGCGGCGGGGCCGGAACTCGCCGAGGTCGCGCCCGGGCTTGCGCCGGAAGACGTGATCGCGCGCATGGGCTTCCGGCCCGCCGTGGCGCCGGACCTGAGACCCATGGACCCGCGCCTGTTCCGGGCGGAACGCATGAACCTTGCCGCCGACATCGCCGCCAGGCCGCCCCGCGCGGCCTCGGGCCGCCTGGCGGCCCTGTCATGAAGCTCGGCATCGAGGCGGGCGAGACCGCGCGCTTCGTCAAGACCATCACCGAGCGCGACCTGCTGCTGACCGCCGAGATCACCGGCGACCACGACCCGCTGCACGTGGATGCCGACTACGCCGCGCGCACGCCCTATGGCCAGCGCATCGCCCATGGCGCGCTGGTGCTCGGCCTGCTCTCGGCCACCGCGAGCGAGATCGCCCATCGCGCGATTGCCAAGGGCGCGGAGGGCGTGCCCGTCTCGCTCGGCTACGATCGCGTGCGCTTCCTGAAGCCGGTCTTCATCGGCGACACGCTGACCGCGCTCTACGAGGTGGATCGCACCGACGAGGTTGCGGGCCGCAGCGAAAGCGCCTGCCGCGTGGTGAACCAGCAGGGCGAGACCTGCCTCGTCGCGCGCCACATCCTGAAATGGGCGCGGCCCGCGTAACTGAACGGTTCCCAAGCCCGCAAAGTCTGGCTAGCCTGCGCGCCGCGAGCCGGGCCAAGAGCCGGCCGGAGGAAGGGAGACTGTCCATGCATCGTCGTGCATTGCTCGGCGCCATCGGCGCCGCCGGTGGCCTGCTCGCCGCCCCGAACGTGGTCCGCGCCCAGGCGCCCATCACGCTGAACGGCGCCAGCCAGTTCAACCCCGACCACGTCTTCAACCGGACGATGACCCGCTTCGAGGAGCTGGTGAAGCAGTATTACGGCCGGCCGGTGAACTTCGTGATGCACAACAACAGCTCGCTCGGGCTGGAGAAGCAGTATTTCGAGTACATGTCGGCCGGCCGCGCGGTGGACTTCGCCATCGTCAGCCCCGCCCACATGTCCACCTTCAGCCGCGCCGCCCCCTACATCGACGCGCCCTTCCTGTTCCGCGATCTCGCGCACTGGAACCAGGTGATCGAGCAGGACCTGCTGAAGCCCGTCGCCGACGAGGTGGAGCGCCGCGCGCGCGTGGCGCTGATCGGCTATGCGGGCGGCGGCGTGCGCAACATCTTCTCGAACCGCCCGGCGACCAACATGGCGCAGCTGCGCGGCCTTCGCGTGCGCGTCCAGGGCGCGCCGATCTGGAGCCGTACCTTCCAGGCGATCGGCATGGCGCCGCAGGTGATCGCCTACAACGAGGTGTACAACGCGATCCAGAACAACGTGATCGAAGCCGGCGAGAACGAGGCCGCGGGCGTCGAGCAGATGCGCTTCTACGAGGTCGGGCCGAACCTCATCATGACGCAGCATGCCATCACCATCCGCCCGCTCTGCTTCTCGGTGCAGACGCTCGCGCGTCTGCCGCGGGAGCTGCAGGACGCGATCCGCCGCGCGGGCCGCGAGGCCGGCGCCTTCGGCCGCCAGACCGAGAGCACCGAGGACGAGCAGAAGGTGGTGGCGCTGGAGACGGCCGGCCGGCTCCGCCGCGTCGCGTTCACCGAGCGCGCGCAGATGAACGCCGCGGTGCAGCCCGTGATGGTCGCCTATGCGCGCGAGATCGACGCGGAAGGCATCCACAACCGCATCGCCGCGCTGACCTCGTAGCGCGCCCCTCCCCCTCCCCCGCGACGCGGGGGAGGGCTGGGGTGGGGGTGCGGCGACGAAGCGTGCCCTCATTCTCGAACCCCCACCCTGACCCTCCCCCGCTTGCGGGGCAGGGAAAGAGAGAGTTTTCCGCATGTCGCAGCCCGGCACGCGCAGTCCGCTGCGCACCGCGATCTTCCTCTACAGCCGGCTGCTCGACCTGCTGCTGGTCGCGACCGTCGCCATCCTGATCCTGCCCGTCACGCTCCAGATCTTCGCCCGCTTCACCGATTGGCTGCCGCGCTGGATCTGGACGGAGGAGCTCGCCCGCTTCCTGCTGGTCTGGATGATCATGATTGGCGCCATGATCGGCGTGCGGGAGGGGACGCATTTCGTCGTGGACCTGTTTCCCAAGCTGCATGGCCGCGTCCGCGCCGCGGCCGATCTCTTCGTCGGACTCTTCGTGCTCGGCATGGCCTTCGTCTTTCTCTGGTGGGGCTGGGAGTTCACCGACAATGCCTGGTTCCGCATCAGCGAATTGGCCGAGCTGCCGCTCTGGCTGATCCACATGGCCTGGCCCCTCTGCGGCCTCACCTGGCTCGTCTTCCAGGGCGAGCGGATGTGGGATGACGTCCGTGTGCTGCTCCATGGCGAGCGGGAGACGCCGTGATGGGCGGCAACGCGCTCGATACCGCCACGGCCGCCTGGCTGCTCTTCGGCGGCTTCTTCGGCATGCTTGCGCTGCGCGTGCCCGTCGCTGTCGCGCTCGGCCTCGCCTGCCTGCCGCCGCTGCTGCTCGAACAGCCGCGGCTCTGGCCGATGGTGCTCGTGCAGGAGACGTTCAACGCGTACAACAGCTTCATCCTGCTCGCCGTGCCCTTCTTCCTGCTGGCGGCGAACCTGATGACCATCGGCGGCATCACCGACCGCCTGATCCGCCTCTCTCGCTCGCTGGTCGGCCACCTGCCTGGCGGGCTCGCGCAGGTGAACGTGGTGCTCTCGATCTTCTTCGCCGGCATCTCCGGCAGCTCCACCGCGGACGCGGCGAGCCAGGGCAAGCTCTTCATCGAGGCGCAGGTGAAGGAAGGCTACGACCGATCCTTCTCGGTCGCCATCACCGCCGTCTCCGCCGTCCTCGCCGCGATCATCCCGCCTTCCATCATGATGATCGTCTGGGGCGGCGTGCTCACGGTCTCGATCGGCGGGCTGTTCCTCGCCGGCGTCATTCCCGGCCTGCTGATCGGCGGCGTGCAGATGGCGACCGTGCACACCTACGCGAAGCTGCGCGGCTACCCGACCTATCCGCGCGCCGGCTGGCGCGAACTCGGCGCGGCGCTGATCGTCGCGGGCCCCGCGCTGATGACGCCCTTCATCATCATCGGCGGCAAGATCTTCGGCTGGTTCACGCCCACGGAGGCCGCCTGCATCGCCGTGCTCTATGCCGGCTTCCTCTCGGTGATCGTCTATCGGGAGATGAGCGGGCGCGGGCTCTGGAAGGCGTTCAGCGACACCGGCCGCTTCGCCGCCATCACGCTGTTCTGCGTCGGCACGGCGTCGGCCTTCGGCTGGCTGCTCGCCTTCTACAAGATCCCCGATGCGCTGCTGGCCGGCGTCAACACCTGGGAGATGGGCAGCATCGCCACCGGCTTCTTCATCGCCGCCGTCTTCCTGGTGGTCGGCTGCTTCCTGGATGCGATCCCGGCGATCATCATCGTCGGCACCATCCTCCAGCCCGTGGCGATGGAGGCCGGCATGCATCCCATCCATTTCGCGATGGTCGGCATCGTCAGCCTCGCCTTCGGCCTGGTCACGCCCCCCTATGGGCTCTGCCTGCTGATCTCCTGTGCCGTGGGGGGAATCCGCATGACGGAGGCGCTGAAGGACGTGTGCATCATGCTGGTGCCGATGCTGAGCGTGCTCTCGCTGCTCATCGTCTGGCCGGAGGTCGCGCTGTTCCTGCCCCGCCTGCTGGAGCCCGACTTCCTGCGATAGCTTGCCGGCCGGGCGTGGGGGCGCCATCTCTCGCCATGTGACGCCCCGCCCGCCCCTCGCCTCGCTTCGGCTGCTGCTGCCGCATCTCCGCCCCTACCTGCCGCGCGCGCTCGGTGCCGGAGCGGCGCTGCTGCTGGCGGCCGGCTTCACGCTGCTGCTCGGCCAGGGGCTGATGCGCCTGATCGACGAGGGCTTCGCCGCCGGCGCCGAGGGGCTGAACGAGGCCGCCGCGTTCATGGGCGCGGTCGTCGCGGCACTCGCGGCCGCCACCGCCACGCGCTACTACCTCGTCTCCTGGCTCGGCGAGCGGATCGCGGCCGATCTCCGCCGGCGCGTCTTCGATCATGTGCTGGCGCTCTCGCCCCGTTTCTTCGAGACGGCGCGGACCGGCGACATCCTCTCCCGCATGACGGCCGATGTCGGGCTGCTGCAATCGCTGATCGGGTCGGCCATCAGCATGGGGCTGCGCAACGCCGTCACCGGCCTCGGCGCGGTCGTCATGCTGATCGCGACCTCGGCCAAGCTCGCCGGGCTGATGCTGGTCGTGGTCCCGCTCGTCGTCGCGCCGATGATCCTGTTCGGCCGGCGTGAGCGCCGTCTGTCCCGCACGGCGCAGGAACGCATCGCGGACCTGGCGGCTACCGCGGAGGAGACGCTGAACGGGCTCCGCACCGTGCAGGCCTTCACGCATGAGCCGCATGACCGCGCCCGCTTCGGGACCCAGGTGGAGGAGAGCGTGCGCGCCGCGCTGCGCCGGATCGCGAGCCGCGCGGCGCTGATCCTGATCGTGATCCTGCTCGGCTTCGGCGCCATCACCTTCGCGCTCTGGACCGGCGGCCAGGACGTGGTGGCGGGCCGGATGACCGGCGGGCAGCTTTCGGCCTTCGTCTTCTACGCGGTCCTGCTGGCGAGTTCCGTCGCGACCTTCTCCGAGCTCTGGGGCGAGATCCAGCGTGCCGCCGCGGCCGCCGACCGCCTGCTGGAACTGCTCGCTGCCGAGCCCGACATCGCCATCCCCGCCGTCCCCGTGCCGCTGCCCGAACCGCCGCAGGGACGGCTGGCCTTCGAGGGCGTGGGCTTCGCCTACCCCACGCGCCCTGGCCAGCCCGCGCTGCACGGCGTCGGCTTCGCCGTCGCCCCGGGCGAGACGGTGGCGATCGTCGGCCCCTCGGGTTCGGGCAAGACCACGCTGTTCCAGCTTCTGCTGCGCTTCTACGATCCGCAGGCGGGGCGCATCCTGGTGGATGGCGTGGACATCACGCGGTGCGATCCGGCGGCGCTCCGCCGGCGCATCGGCCTCGTTGCGCAGGAGCCGCTGGTCTTCGGCACGACGGCCGCCGAGAACATCCGCTACGGCCGGCCCGAGGCGACCGACGCCGAAGTGCGGGCCGCCGCCGAGGCGGCGGATGCGCATGGCTTCATCGCCGCCCTGCCCGAGGGCTACGCGACGCCGCTCGGCCAGAAGGGCGTCACGCTCTCGGGCGGGCAGCGGCAGCGCATCGCCATCGCGCGCGCCATCCTGCGCGATCCGCCGATCCTGCTGCTGGACGAGGCGACGAGCGCGCTGGATGCCGAGAGCGAACGCGCCGTGCAGCGCGCGCTGGAACGCCTGGCGGAGGGCCGCACCACGCTGGTCGTCGCGCACCGCCTGGCCACGGTGCGCCGCGCCGACCGCATCCTGGTGCTGGAGGGCGGGCGCATCGTCGCGGAGGGCACGCATGACGCGCTGGTGCGCGAAGGCGGGCTCTATGCCCGGCTGGCCGCGCTGCAATTCGCGGAGCCGGCGTGACGGAATTCGACACCGTCGGCGCCTACAATCGTGGCTTCCGCGAGTCCGCTGAAGCCTATGAGGCGCTTGGCTTCGAGGAGATCCACCGCGACGCGATCCCCTTCCTGCCGGCGGTGCCTGGATTGCTGCTGGACGTCGGCGCCGGAAGCGGGCGCGATGCCGCTTGGTTCGCGGCGCGCAACTGGGAGGTCGTGGCGGTCGAACCAGCGGCATCGCTCCGTGCCGAGGCCACGCGGCTGCATCCCGATCCGCGCATAAGATGGGCCGAAGGTCGCCTGCCCGCGCTGGCCGAGGTGCATCGTCTCGGCCTCACCTTCGACATGATCTGGCTGAGCGGCGTCTGGATGCATGTGCAGCCGGAGGACCGGGCGCGCGCGATGCGGAAGCTGGCCATGCTGCTGAAGCCGGGTGGACGGATGGTGCTGACCCTCCGTCACGGCCCCCCACCCGAGGGGCGGCCGATGTGGCCGGTCGATGCCCATGAGGTGGAGCGACTTGGGCTCGACCACGGACTCGCCCTGCGGGTCGCGACCGACCGCGCCGAGGACCGGCAGGGCCGCCACGACATTCGCTGGCAGACGGTGGTGCTCGACCTGCCCGACGACGGCGGCGGCGCCTTGCCGCTGCTGCGCGGCGTGATCCTGCGGCAGGAGAAGGCGGCGACGTACAAGCTCGCCCTGCTGCGCTGCTTGGCGCGGATTGCCGACGCCTCGCCGAATGTCGCGCAGGAGCGCGAGGATCATGTGGTGCTGCCGCTCGGGCTGGTCGCCCTCTATTGGCTGCGGATGTTCAAGCCGCTGGTCGAGGCTGGCGTGCCGCAGGCACCCGCCGGCGTCGGCCTCGCCTTCGTTCGCGAAGCTTTTGCCGCGCTGCGGCCACTCGCGCCGTTCGATCTGCGGCCCGGCGCGAGCTTTGCCGGGGCGACGGCCTCCGCGCTGCGGCGCGCCCTGGCGGATGCGGCGCGCGTCATCGCCGACATGCCGGCGCGGCACCTCACCTTCGCGGACGACAGGCCCGTGTTCCCCGCCACCTACGGCCGGATTCCGCGCGGCCAGGCGCTGGTGCTGAACGCGGAGCTGTTGTGGACTTATGGCTCCATCCAGGCGCCACTCGAGGTCTGGCACGCGCTGCGGCGCATGGCGGCCTGGATCGAGCCCATGCTGCTGGCCGAATGGGTGAGGCTCAGCCGCGGCTATGCGGAGCGTGCCGGGCGGGCGGTGACGAGCGATGCCGTGCTCGGAGCGTTGCGCTGGCTGGAGCCTGAGCGCGATACCGCGCTGGCAAGGGAGCTTGCGGCCGGCCGCCTGCAGAGCCCCGAGCCGCTGCGCTGCGTCTGGAGCGGCGCCCTCCTGCGGCCCGGCAGGATCGATATCGACCATTGCCTGCCCTGGTCTGCCTGGGCGTGCAACGACCTATGGAACCTGCTGCCGGCCACGCCGGAGGCCAACCGCAGCAAGAGCGGGCTGATCGTCGCTGCGCCGGCGCTTGCCGCCGCCCGGCCCCGGATCATGGACTGGTGGCAGCGCGGCTATCTGGAAGGTCCGGAGCCGATCCGTGCCCGGTTCGCCGAGGAGGCCCAAAGCACGCTGCCGCTTCCGCCCGATCGGGCGCACGACCTCGACGATCTGTTTGCAGCGTTGGATTTCCGACGCCTACGGCTTCGGCAGGACACGCGGCTGCCGGAATGGCCCGGCACCAAGCCACAGCCGGCGGGCCGCCCCGGCGGCGGGCCCTGAGCGGGCCCGATCATGGGCAAGCCGTAGCCCGCATGGTAAGGCTTGCCCCGCTATATGGTGCAGCGCAGCATTCGTGCTGATGCCGACGGACTTGCCAGGACCCATCAGATCGTGAACGCCATCCCCCCCCTCCCCGGCCGCGAGCTGCTCGCCAAGGGCGCCGAGACCATGACCCGCGCGCTCGACCAGGCGCGCTCCCTCGCCGACCTTGCCGCGCGCCAGGCCGAGGCACTGCGGCCGAAGCCCGTGACGGCCTCCCTCTTCGCCCCCTTCGCCTTTGCCAATCCGCTGGCCTTCGTCCAGCACGCGGCCGAATACGCGGTGGATGCGACGCAGCGCGGCATCCTGTTCTGGGACACGATGCGCCGCGCCGGGAACGACTTCGTCGAGCATGAGCAGGCCGGCTGCCCCCCCGTGCTGGTATTCGACTGGCAGATGGAGGTGGATGGCCGCACCCTGCCGCGCCGCTGCAACTACGCCCTCGTCCGCATCATTCCGCCCACAGGCTGCCGGCCGACCGACCCGGCGATGCGCCCCTTCGTCATCATCGACCCCCGTGCCGGCCACGGCGCCGGCATCGGCGGCTTCAAGTCCGACAGCCAGGTGGGCGTCGCGCTTCGCCGCGGCCATCCGGTCTATTTCGTGATCTTCTTCCGCGATCCGGAACCCGGCCAGACCATCCTCGACATCACCGCCGCGGAGCGCGCCTTCCTACGCCATGTGCATGAGAAGCACCCCGAGGCGCCGAAGCCCGTCGTCATCGGCAACTGCCAGGGCGGCTGGGCGGTGATGATGCTCGGCGCATCCGACCCCGAGCTGATGGGCCCGCTGGTGCTGAACGGCGCGCCGCTGTCCTACTGGGCGGGCGAGAAGGGACGGAACCCGATGCGCTACATGGGCGGGCTCGCCGGCGGCTCCTGGCCGGCCGCGCTCATGGCCGATCTCGGCAATGGCCGCTTCGACGGCGCCAACCTGGTGCTCAACTTCGAGAGCCTCTCGCCCGGCAACACCTGGTTCCGCAAATACTGGAGCCTCTACGAGAAGGCCGACAGCGAGCCCGAGCGGTTCCTGGAGTTCGAGCGCTGGTGGGGCGGCTACTACCTGATGAACCGCGACGAGATCCGCTGGATCGTCGAGAACCTCTTCGTCGGCGACCGGTTCGCCCGCGGCGAGATCAGCGCCGGACCGCTCGGCCAGTCCGCCGCCCGTGGCAACGCCACCTTCAACATGCGCGCCATCCGCTCGCCGATCGTCGTCTTCGCCTCGGCCGGCGACAACATCACGCCGCCCGGCCAGGCGCTGCGCTGGATCGCCGACGTCTATCGCGACGAGGCGGAGATCAAGGCGCTCGGCCAGACCATAGTCTATCTCGTGCATGACGAGATCGGGCATCTCGGCATCTTCGTCTCCGGCAAGGTGGCGAACCGCGAGCATGCCGAGATCGCGACCACGCTCGAGATGATCGAGGCGCTGCCGCCCGGCCTCTACGAGCTGCACATCACCGGCGACGAGGACGGCACGGCGCCGCAGGTGGAACTCGTCAGCCGCACCATCGCCGACGTGCTCGCCCATTGCGGCGAGGCGCGGAACGAGGCCTTCCCGGCGGTCGCCAAGGTCGCCGCCGTCAACCAGACCTTCTACGACCTGATGGTCAGCCCGGCGGTGCGCGGCCTGACCACCGAAGCCGGCGCCGAGCTGCGCCGCCGGCTGCATCCGATGCGCGCGCGGCGCTTCCTGGTCTCGGACGCCAACCCCTTCATGCTGCCCTTCGCCACCGCAGCCGAGCGGGTGCGCGCGCAGCGCGCCCCGGCGACGCCCGACAACCCCTTCCTCGCCGCCGAGCACGCCTTCGCCGAGCGTGTCGAGCACGCGATGGATGCCTGGCGGGACTGGCGCGACGCCTGGACGGAGGCCGCGTTCCACGCCGTCTATGGCGGCCTTGCCGCGCTCGGCGTGGCGGAAGCGGCGCCCGAGGCGGAAGCCGCCGAGAGCGCCGAGGCGCTGGCCGACACGCCCGAGATGCGCGCCGCGCTGACCCGCATCGCCGAGGGCGGCTATGCCGAGGCGGTGGTGCGGATGATGATCCTGCTGGCGCGGGCGCGCGGCGGCGTGCGGCGTTCGCGGCTCGCACGCTCCCAGGCGGTGCTGACCGGGGAGGCGCCCTTCGCCGCGATGACCGCCGCGGCGCGGCAGGCGCTGATCCGGGAGCAGACGCTGATCGTGGAGCTCGCGCCGGAGGAGGCGCTGGCCGCGCTGCCGAAGCTGCTGCCGACGCCGGCGCTGCGGCGCAAGGCGCTCGCCACCGTCGAAGGCGTCGCGGGCCCGGAGGAGGAGCTTGGCGAGGCGGCGCGCGACATGTTGTCGCGCCAGCGCGAAACACTTGGCACACGCCGGAAATCGTCTTGACGCTTCGGCAACCTAGTCTGGGCTTACTGGGATGACCCGCGAGGATCGCGCCCGAGGCCCAAGAGGACCGAGCCATGATGACCCTGCCGCAGCAGACCGCCGAGGTGGTCTCCGCTTCCCTGATCACCGGCGCCTTCGGCGCGGAGCTGCACCTGATGTCGAGCGACGGGCGCCTGACGCGCCTGCCCGCCGACACGGCGACCGCCCAGGCGCTCGCCCTCTCGCTCTGGCGCGCGCTCGAAGCCAGGCACTGAGCGGCGGGGCGCCATGACGGCGCCCGGCCTCCTGCTTCGCAACGCCGAGCTCGTGCTGACCATGGACGAGGGGCGGCGCGAGCTGCCCGGCGGCTGGGTGCATGTGATCGGCAACCGCATCGCGGCGCTCGGCGGCCCGGACGATCCGGCGCCGCAGGCGGCCGAGACGCTGGATCTCACCGGCCACATCCTGATGCCGGGCCTGGTCAACACGCATCACCACATGTTCCAGTCGCTGACCCGCGCCCTGCCGGCTGCGCAGGATGCCGAGCTGTTCGACTGGCTCTCGGCGCTCTACCCGGTCTGGGCGCGGATCACGCCGGAAGCGCTGACCATCGGCGCCACCACCGCCATGGCGGAGCTGATCCTCTCGGGCTGCACCACCGCGTCGGATCACCACTACATCTTTCCGAACGGCTGCCGACTGGACGACACGATCGAGGCCGCGGCGCTGCTCGGCCTTCGCTTCCACGCCACGCGCGGCGCGATGAGCCTCGGCCAGTCCAAGGGCGGCCTGCCACCGGACGCCGTGGTGGAGGAGGAAGCGGCGATCCTCGCCGACATGGAGCGTGTCGCAGCGCGCTTCCACGACCCCGCACCGATCTCGATGCTCCGAATCGGCATCGCGCCCTGCTCGCCCTTCTCCGTCACGCGGGAGCTGATGCGCGAAGCCGCGGCCTTCGCCCGCGCACGCGGGCTGCGCCTGCACACGCATCTGGCCGAGAACGACAAGGATGTGGACTTCACGCGGGAGCGCTTCCGCTGCACGCCGGCCGAATACGCCGAGGACCTGGGCTGGCTCGGCGACGACGTGTGGCACGCGCACTGCGTGAAGCTCGACGCAGCCGGCATCGCGCGCTTCGCGGCCACCGGCACCGGCGTCGCGCATTGCCCCTGCTCCAACATGCGCCTCGCCTCCGGCATCCCGCCGATCCCCGCCATGCGGCGCGCGGGCGTGCGGGTGGGGCTCGGGGTGGATGGCTCCGCGTCCAACGATGCCGGGCATCTGCTGGGCGAGGCGCGCCAGGCGATGCTGCTCGCCCGCGTGGGTCACGGCCCTGCGGCGATGACGGCGCGGGACGCGCTGGAGATCGCGACGCGCGGCGGTGCCGCCGTGCTCGGGCGCGACGACATCGGCGCGCTGGCGCCGGGCATGGCGGCCGACCTGGTCGCCTTCGACCTGCAAGGGCTCGACCAGGCCGGCGCCTGGGACCCAGTGGCGGCGCTGGTGTTCTGCGCGCCGGGGCGCGTCGCGCTCTCGGTCATCAATGGCCGGATCGTGGTGCAGGAGGGGCGGCTGCTCACCCTTGACGAGCGCGCCCACGCCGCGCGCCATCGCGAGGCCGCACGGGCGCTTGCCGGCTAGCACGCCGCGCGCCACCCTGCCGCTATCGCGGAGGGAGCATCCACATGACCGGCAAGCTGGACCGCAAGGTCATCATCACCTGCGCCGTCACCGGCGCCATCCACACGCCCTCCATGTCGCCGCACCTGCCCGTGACCGCGCAGGAGATCGCCGATGCCGCGATCGGCGCCGCGGAGGCGGGGGCCGCCATCGTCCACCTGCACGCGCGCGACCCGGTGGATGGCCGCCCCGACCAGTCGCCCGAGGCCTTCGAGCCCTTCCTCCGCGTAATCAAGCAGCGTAGCGACTGCGTGCTGAACCTGACCACCGGCGGCGCGCCCACCATGACAATCCAGCAGCGCGTCGCCCCGGCCGCGCGGTTCCGGCCGGAGGTCGCGAGCCTCAACATGGGTTCGATGAATTTCGGCCTGTTCGGCATGCTCAACCGCTTCAAGAGCTTCAAGCACCAGTGGGAGGCCGACTATCTGGCCAACAAGGACATCGTGTTCCGCAACTCCTTCGCGGACATCGAATACATCCTGACCACCTGCGCCGAGAACGACACGCGCTTCGAATTCGAGTGCTACGACACCGCCCACCTCTACAACCTGCGCTATTTCCTCGACCGCGGCCTGGTGAAGCCGCCGCTGTTCATCCAGACCGTGTTCGGCATCCAGGGTGGCATCGGCCCGCACCCCGAGGATGTGCTGCACATGAAGCGCACGGCGGACCGCCTGTTCGGCGACGCCTACAAATGGAGCGTGCTCGGCGCCGGCGCCTCCCAGCTGCGCGTCGCGGCGCAGGCGGCGGCGATGGGGGGCAATGTGCGCGTGGGGCTGGAGGACAGCCTCTGGGCCGGGCCGGGCCGGCTGGCAGAGAGCAACGCCGAACAGGTGCGCCTCGCGCGGCAGATCATCGAGGGCCTCGGCCTCGCGGTCGCGACGCCGGATGAGGCGCGGGAAATCCTAAGCCTCAAGGGGGGCGACAAGGTCGCCTTCTGATCAATGGGCGTGGATGCGGATCAGCCCCCGCGCCACCAGGACCATCACCCGGTCGCAATGCGCGTCGTCGGCGCTGACCGGCGTGGCCTCGGCCCGCGCAGCGAGGCGGCCGGCCAACAGCCCCTTCTCGTAGTCGCTGGTGATGGCCCGCGCCGCGCGGCCCTGCACGTCGCGCAGCATCGCCTCCAATCCCGGGCGCAGCGGATCGCCATCCTCGATGCAGGCTCGCGCGTCGTGCAGCGGCGCGAGCGCGAGGTACCAGCGCTCGACCTCGCCGAGATGAATGGTCTGCGCGCCGACCGGGCCGCAGAACAGGGCCGCCAGGCCGGCCATCAGCGTCCGTCGCATCGCTGCCTCCTCGACGCCCCTCATGCCGCGGAGGGGTTTACGCATGATGACAGGCGACGAGCGTTCCGTCCTCGCGCGGCGTCAGCGCCGGGCGCTCGGTGCGGCAAAGCTCCGTCGCCTTGGGGCAGCGCGGGTGGAAGGCGCAGCCGGGGGGCGGCGAGAGCGGCGAGGGAAGTTCGCCGGCGATCGGGCGGAAGACCAGGCTTTCATTGCCGCCCAGCATGAGCTTCGGCACGGAATCGAGCAGCCCCTGGGTGTAGGGATGGCGCGGCGCGGCGTACAGCTTCGCGGCCTCCCCCATCTCCACGATCCGGCCGAGATACATCACCGCGACGCGGTCGCTCACATGCCGCACGACCGAGAGATCGTGCGAGATGAAGACGCAGGTGAGGCCGAGATCGCGGCGCAGATCGAGGAACAGGTTCAGGATCTGCGCCTGGATCGAGACATCGAGCGAGGCCACCGGCTCGTCGCAGATCAGCACCTCCGGCTTCATCGCGAGCGCGCGGGCGATCGCGACGCGCTGGCGCTGGCCGCCGGAGAACTGGTGCGGGAAGCGCGTGGCGAAGGCCGGATCGAGCCCGACGCGCGCCAGCGCCTCGGCCACCATGCGCGGCGAGTCCGCACGCGTGACCAGGCCATGCGTGATGGGGCCCTCGGCGATGGCGTCGCCGATGCGGATGCGCGGGTTGAGCGAGGCGTAGGGGTCCTGGAAGACCGTCTGGATGCGCGTGGTGACCTTGTGCTTTCCGCGCATAGGCGCTTCGCCCGAAAGCCGCACCTCGCCCGAGGTCGGCGGCATGATGCCGGCGAGCATGCGGCCGAGCGTGGACTTGCCGCAGCCGGATTCGCCGACGAGGCCGAGAGTCTCGCCCGGCTGCACCGCGAGCGAGACCTCGGTGACGGCGCGGACGGGCCGGCGATCCACCTTCGCGCCGAGCAGAGCCGCGATCCGGTCGCCGAGCGTGATGCGCGGGCTGAAGCGGCGCGTGACGTCACGGGCTTCGAGGATCGCAGTCATGCCACCACACCCAGCGGATGATGGCAGAGCGCCAGCCGATCCGGGCGTTCGACACGCGGGGGATCGGTGCCGCAGACGGCATCGGCATGCGCGCAGCGCGGCGCGAAGGGGCAGCCCGTCGGCAGCGAGAGCAGGGAGGGCGTGGTGCCGGGAATCTGGTTCAGCTTCTGCCCCGGCGTCGCCGCGGCGGGCAGGCTGTCCAGCAGGCCGCGCGTGTAGGGGTGGATCGGCGCGCGCAGCACGGCGCCGACCGGCCCGCTTTCGACGATGCGGCCGGCATACATCACCAGCACGCGGTCCGCGAGGGAGGAGACGGTGGCGAGGTCGTGGCTGATCCAGATCAGCGCCGTGCCGGACTGCTTCGCGAGAAGCTTCATCTCGGCCAGGATCTGCGCCTGGATCGAGACATCGAGCGCGGTGGTCGGCTCATCGGCGATGATGAGATCGGGGCCGTGCAGCAGGGCGGTCGCGATCGCCACGCGCTGGCGCATGCCGCCCGAGAATTCGTGCGGATAGGCATCGAGCCGCGCCGCCGCATCGGGGATGCCGACGCGCGTCAGCGTGCGCGCGGCGAGGTCGCGCGCGGCGCGCTCGCTCACCGCGTCATGCGCCTGCACGGCGAGCGACATCTGGTGGCCGATGGTCAGCACCGGGTTCAGCGTGGCGGCGGGGTCCTGGAAGACCATGGCGATCCGCTTGCCGCGCAGCGCGCGCATCTCGGCCGTCGGCAGCCCGACGAGCTCACGGCCCTCGAAGCGGATGGACCCTCCGGCGATCCGCCCGGGCGGGTCCACCAGGCCGATCAGCGAGAAGCCGGTGACGGATTTCCCGCTGCCGGATTCGCCGACCAGGCCGAGGATCTCGCCGCGGTCGAGCGCGAAGGAGACGCCCTCCACCGCCTTCACTACGCCGGCGCGGGTGAAGAAATGCGTGCGGAGGTCCTGGACTTCCAAAAGGGCCGTCATCGCCGCAGCCTGGGATTGAACTGGTCCCGCAGCTGGTCGCCGACGACGTTGATCGCGACGATCAGCACGATCAGCGCGATGCCGGGGTAGACGCTGATCCAGGTTCGGCCGCTCATCATGTACTGGAAGCCGTTGGCGATGAGCATGCCGAGCGAGGGCTCGGTCGGCGGCAGGCCGAGGCCGAGAAAGCTCAGCGTCGCCTCCAGCGCGATGGCATTCGCCACCTGCACCGTGCCCACCACGATCAGCGGCGGCAGGCAGTTCGGCAGGATGTGGCGGAACACCACGCGGCGGCCGGGCAGCGGCGTGGCGCGCGCAGCCTCCACATAGTCCTTCTGCCGCTCGGCGGTCGCGGCGCCGTAGGCGGTGCGCGCAAAATAGGCGTATTGCGCGGTGACGAGCGCGATGATGAGGGGCACCTTCCCCTGCCCCAGCACCGCCACCAGCACCAGCGCCAGCAGGATCGCGGGGAAGGAAAGCTGGAGGTCCACGATCCGCATGATCGCCATCTCGATCCGCCCGCCGGCATTGGCGGCGATGATGCCGAGCGTCGCGCCGATGGTCAGCGCCACCGCGCCGGCGGCCGTGCCCATCTGGAGCGAGATGCGGATGCCGTAGAGGATCGCCGAGAGCAGGTCCCGCCCCTGCGCATCGGTGCCGAGGTGATGCGTGTAGCCGCCCGAGCCGACATGGCCGGGCGGGCGGCGCGCATCGCGCAGGTTGAGGTTGGCGAGGTCGTAGGGGTCCTGCGGCGCATAGAGCGGCGCGAACACCGCCGCGGCGACCATCAGCACCACGACGATCAGCGCGAGCACGGCGAAGCGGTTCTCGCGGAACTCCTGCCAAAATGATGTCACGCCCTGGCTCCCCGCCGCAGCCGGGGATCGAGCAGCGCGTAGGTCAGGTCCACCACCAGGTTGATCGTCACGAAAAGGAAGGCCACGAGCACCAGATACCCCACCATCACCGGCCGATCGAGCGAGGTGATGGAATCGATGATGAGCTTGCCGACGCCCGGCCAGGAGAAGATCGTCTCCGTCACCACGGCGAAAGCCAGAGTGGAGCCGAATTCCAGACCGAACACCGTGACGAGCGGGATCGAGATCAGCCGCAGCACGTGGCGCCGCAGGATGGTGAATTCCGATAGGCCCGCGGCGCGGGCGAACTTCACGGTGTCGGACAGCATCACCTCCCGCGTGCCGGCGCGGCTGAGCCGGATCATCATGGCAAGCTTGAACAGGCTCAGGTTGAGCGCCGGCAAGGCGAGGAAGGTCAGGCCCTCGAGCGTCAGGAAGGACCAGCCGACGCCGAACACCTCGACCGTCGGGCCGCGGTCGCCGGCGGGCAGCCAGTCCAGGTTCACCGCGAAGGTCAGGATCAGGATCAGCCCGACCCAGAAGGTCGGCACCGAGAAGCCGAGCACCGAGAAGGCCATGATCCCGCGCGAGAGCAGCCCATCCGGCCGGTAGCCCGCATAGATCCCGAGCGGGATGCCGAGAAAGGCGCCGATCAGCACCGAGGCGAGGGCGAGTTCCAGCGTCGCCGGCAGCCGGCTCAGCACCAGGTCGAGCACCGGCATGTTGAGCACGAAGCTGTTGCCGAGATCGCCCTGGAGTAGCCGCCCGAGGAAGGCGAGGTATTGCTGCCACAGCGGCAGGTCGAGGCCGTAATGGCGAATCGCGGCGGCGCGGATGTCCTGTGTCGCGTCCGGCGAGATGAGCACGTCGATCGGGTTGCCGATCGCATACACGCCGCAGAACACCAGCGCCGACATGGCCAGCATGACGAGCGAGGCCTGGAGCAGGCGCTGGATGACGTAGCCGAGCATCCTTCCGAGTATCGGGGAGTGGACAGAAGGCGCAAGCCATTCCTAGCATGGTGGGCCAAGGGATGCTTCCGGGGAGAACAGGCCATGCCAGGCTTCCGCCACTTCGCGCTCGCCACCGTCGCCGCCGGCGCGCTGACCACGGGCGCCGCCGCGCAGAATCTGACCATGGGGGTCATCGCCGGCCCCGAAAGCATGGACCCGCATTTCACCGCGACCGGGACCCATTCGGAGGCGCTGAAGCATGTCTTCGACACGCTGACCCATTCCGGCGACCGCCTGCAGATCGAGCCGGGGCTCGCGGAATCCTGGCGGGTGGTGAACCCGACGACCTGGGAGTTCCGCTTGCGCCGCGGCGTGAAGTTCCATGACGGCTCCGACATGACCGCGGAGGACGTCGCGGCCTCGGTGCGGCGGATGCAGCAGCTTTCGGGGCCGAACCCGACCCGCATCTACGTCCGCCGCGTGCAGGAGATCCGGATCGTCGATCCGCACACCATCCAGTTCGTGACGGACGGGCCGGCGCCGACCCTGCCGAACGACTTCATCCGCCTGTTCGTCACCTCGGCCCGCGCCACGGCCGGCCTGACGCCCGAAAACAGCAACGAGGCCTTCAACTCGGGCCGCGTGACCATCGGCACCGGGCCCTATCGCTACAGCTCCTGGACGGCGCGCGAGCAGTTCACGATGGAGCGCTTCGATGACCACTGGTCCGGCCGCCCGGCCTGGGGACGCGTGGTGCGGCGCGAGATCTCGAACCCCGCCGCGCGCGTGGCGCAGCTCCGCACCGGCCAGGTGGACATGATCGTGCGCGTGCCGGCGGCCGATGTGCAGACGCTGGAGCGCGACCGCAACATCAACGTCCTGAAGGCCGAGACGGTCTATGTGTTCAACCTGGCACTGGACCAGCGCGAGCCGACGCCGCAGGTGACGGCGCGCGACGGATCGCGCCTAGCCGCCAACCCCTATCGCGATCCGCGGGTGCGGGAGGCGATCGACCTCGCGATCGATCGCCGCGCGCTGGCGGAAGTGGCGATGGAGGGGCTCGGCACGCCGGTCAGCCAGATGGTGACGCCCGGCATCTTCGGCTACAACCCGGCGCTGACGGTCCCACAGCCGAACGTGCAGCGCGCGCGGCAGCTGCTTCGTGACGCCGGCTTCCCGAACGGCTTCCGCATGGTGCTGAACTTCACCAATAACCGCCTGCCGGGCGACAACAATGTCGGCACCTCCATCGCGCAGATGCTGGCGCAGATCGGGATCGAGGTGCAGGCGGCCGGCCAGCCGGCGGCGGTGATCTTCCCCGCCCGCGCGCGCGGCGAACTGTCCAACATCATGGCGGGCTGGGGCACGCTGACCGGCGAGGCGAACTACTACTATTCGGCCAATGCCCACACCAACAACCCACAGCTCCGCCTCGGCGCCTTCAACTGGACCGGCTACTCGAACCCCGAGGTGGACCGCCTGGTCCAGGAGGCGAATGTCGAGCTGGACGACCGGAAGCGCGAGGAACTGCTGCAGCGCGTCGGCGCGCTGTTCAATTCCGAGCGTATCGTGATCCCGATCGCCGCGGTGGGCTCCGCCTGGGCGATGCGGCGTGACCGCGTGACGCTCAGGGTCGGCCGCTCCGACGAGGAGACCTATGCCTGGGACGTGAGCCCCGTCGCCCAGCGGTGAGGCGCGCCCCGATGGCCGCCGTGCCGCCGGCGCGGAGGTCTGAACCGGGTCGCGGCGCAGCATGCGCATAAGCGAGGCGAACTGGCAGGACGTCGCGGCGCAACTCCGCCGCGACGACCGCTGCGTCATCCCGTTCGGCAGCACCGAGCAGCACGCGCAGCTCTCGCTCTGCACCGATGCGATCCTGGCCGAGCGCGTCGCGACGGACGCGGCGGCGCCGCTCGGCGTGCCGGTGTTCCCGGTGATGCCCTACGGGCTCGCGCCCTATTTCGCGGAGTTTCCCGGCAGCATTTCCTTGCGCGTCGAGACGCTGCTCGCCGTGGCGCGGGACGTGATCGAAAGCGTGGCGCGGGTCGGCTTCCGGCGCATCCTGCTTGTGAACGGGCATGGCGGGAATGCGCCGATCGGTGCGCTGGCGCAGCAGATGATGCAGGAACAGCCGCGGCTCGCGATCCGCTTCCACAGCTGGTACGCGGCGCCGCGGACCTGGGCGGCGGGCCAGGCGGCCGACGGGTCCGCGAGCCATGGCAACTGGTTCGAGAATTTCCCCTGGACGCGATTGGCCCATGCGCCTGCGCCGGAGGGGCGCAAGCCGATGCTCGACGCGGCGCTGCGCGCCGTCTCCGCGCCGTGGGCGATCCGCGAGATGCTCGCGGATGGCTCCTTCGGCGGCCCGTGGCAGATGCCGGATGACGTGATGCAGCGCCTTTGGGAGATCGGCGTGGCGGAGACGCGCGAGGCGCTGGAGGGACCATGGCCGACCCGATAGTCATCTGGGGCGCGGGCGCCATCGGCGGCACGCTCGGCGCGCATTGGGCGCGCGCGGGGCATGACGTGCTGCTGGTGGACACCGTGGCCGAGCATGTGGAGGCCTGCCGCACCACGGGCCTCACGATCTTCGGGCCGGTCGCGGAATTCACCCAGGTGGTGCCGGCGGCCACGCCGGCGGAGCTCACCGGCACCTATTCGCGCATCGTACTGGCCGTGAAGGCGCAGGCGACGGCTGCGGCGCTGCCCGTCCTCGCGCCGCATCTGGCGCCCGATGGCTTCGTCTTCTCGGCCCAGAACGGGCTGAACGAGATCGAGATCGCGGAGGCGGTGGGCGCGGCGCGCACCATGGGCTGCTTCGTCAATTTCGGCGCCGACTGGCACGGGCCGGGCCGCATCCTGTACGGCAACCGCGGCGCGCTGGTCGTCGGCGAGATCGACGGCACGATCCGCGACCGCACGCGCGCGATGCACGCGCTCTGCCAGGAATTCGAGCCAGACGCGATCCTGACGACCGATGTCTGGGCCTATCTCTGGGGCAAGATGGCCTATGGCGCGATGCTATTCGCCACCGCGCTGAACCACGATTCGATGAGCGAGAACTTCGCCGACACGGCGCGCATGCCCGCCTGGCTGGCGCTGGGGCGCGAGGTGGTGGCCACCGCGCTGGCCCGCGGCGTGACGCCGCGCGGCTTCGGGGGTTTCGAGCCGATGGCCTTCGCGCCGGGGCAACCCGATGCCGCCGGCATCCGCATCGTGGAATGGCTGCGCGACTACACCGCGGTCGGCGCCAAGACCCATTCCGGCATCTGGCGGGATCTCGCGGTGCGCAAGCGCAAGACGGAGGCTGGCGCGCAGCTCCTCATCGTGCCGAAGCTCGCCGCGCAGCTCGGCATCCCGACGCCGGCGCTCGCCAAGGTGGGCGAGCTGATCGCCGACATCGAGGGCGGACGGCGCGAGCAGTCGTCCGAGACCTTCGGCGCCCTGCTGAAGGCGCTCGCTTGAGCGATCCGGTCCTCGCGCATCTGCTGGCCGGACGCGACGGCTTCGTGCGGCGTCTCGCGGGGCTCGTCGCCTGCCCCTCCGTCTCGACCGATCCCGCCTATGCGGAAGGCATGGCGGCGGCGCGACGCTGGCTCATCGCGCGCCTCGGCGAACTCGGCTTCCAGGAGGCGCGGGAGATCACGGCGGGCGGGCATCCGGCCGTGACGGCGCGTTGGCACGGCGCGGGGCCCGCGGCGCCGACCCTGCTCGTCTACGGCCATTACGACGTGCAGCCGCCCGATCCGATGGAGGCCTGGGCCTCCCCGCCCTTCGAACTGACGGCACGCAACGGTCGGCTGCATGCGCGCGGCGTCTCGGACGACAAGGGGCCGATGCTGCTCGCGGTGGAGACGCTCGGCGCCTTCCTCGCCGTGGAGGGGCGGCTGCCCGTGAACGTGACGCTGCTGCTGGAAGGCGAGGAGGAATGCGGCTCCGCCACGCTGCCGGCGCTGATCGCGGCGCATCGCGAAGCGCTGGCGGCGGATGCGGTGCTCTCGGCCGATGGCGCGCGGTGGCGCGCCGACCTGCCGACCATGACGGTCGCGACCCGCGGCAACACGGCGCTCGAGTTCAGCGTGCGGACCGCGGCGAAGGATCTCCATTCCGGGCGCTATGGCGGCGTGGCGCGCAACGCGCTCCACGAGATGGCCCGCCTCATCGCCTCGCTGCACGATGCGGAGGGGAACATCCTGGTCGCCGGCTTCGCCGAGGGCGCCGAGCAGCCCGATACGCGCGGGCTCGACGCCATTCCCTTCGACGTTGCGGCGCATGACGCGGCGATCGGCACGGCAAGCGGGTATTCGACAGCCGAGTTCCTGGAGCGGCTCTGGCTGCGGCCGACGCTCGACGTCAACGGGATGTGGGGCGGCTATACCGGCGCCGGCGGCAAGACCGTGATTCCGGCCGAAGCGCAGGCGAAGCTGTCCATGCGGCTCGTCCCCGGGCAGGACCCGGCGCGCGCGGTCGCGGCCGTCGCGGCGCATCTGCGCGCGCATTGCCCGCAAGGCGTCGCGCTGACGCTGCGCCCGACGCGGGACGGCACGCGCGCCTATGCCGTGCCGCCGGCGCATCCGCTGCTGCTGGCGGCCGAATCGGCGCTGGAAGCGACGACGGGGCGGGCGCCGCTGCGCGTGCGGATGGGGGCGACGCTGCCGCTGACCGACATCGTGCACCGCCTGCTCGGCATCGATACCGTGATGTTCTCCTTCGCCACCGCGGACGAGGATTTCCACGCGCCGAACGAGAACTGGCGGGAAAGCGCGATCGCCGAGGGCTTCGCGGCCTGGGTCGCGCTGCTGCGCCGGCTGGGCGCACTGCAGCGTGCCGATTTCGCGCCCTACGCGCCGGGCTGAGCGCGCGCGCGGCTCCGCACCACGGTCACGCTGCACGGCGCATCCGCCGCCACCTCGGCCGAGACGCTGCCGAGCATGTTGCGCAGCGGCGCCTCGGTGCGCGCGCCGAGCACGATGTGGTCCACGCCGTTCACCCGCGCATATTCGAGGATGCCTTTCGCGGCATCCGCGGCCTCCAGCACGTGGAAGGTCGCGCGCGGCGCGGCGAGGCCGAGCGGCGCGGCCCAGTGCTGCAACTCCACCAGGCGGCGCACATGCATGCTCTCGCCCTGCTCGTCCACTTTCGCATCCGCCGCCAGCAGGCCCTGGCGGAGGACGTTGACGCAGGCGAGCCGCGCGCCAGGCCGGGCGGCGAGGATGCGGCTCGCCGTCTCGCGCAGCGCGGCGTGGAGCGCCGCGTCGGAATCGAGGTCCACCGCCGCCAGGACGATGGGCGCGCCGGCCAGCATCTTCTCCCCGCTGGTCTTCCGGAAGACAGGCTGCTGCGCTGGATCGAGCCTGCGGCGGATCGCCTTCAGCCAGTTGTCGCGCGCGCGGCGCGCGGCGCGCGCCGTCAGGCGCATCTGGCCGGGATGGCGCAGATCGAAGGCGAGATGCGCCGCGGTGGGATGGCGCCGCTCGGGCTGCACTTCGAGGCAGCGCAGCACGATCTCCTGCAGCCAGTCCGGACAATCCGGCCGCAGCGCGCGCGGCGGATGCGGATCGCGCCAGAGGCGGCGGCGCAGCGCGGACGGGACGAGGGGATTGCCATGCGGCCACTCGCCGGTCGTCAACAGGTAGAGCATCGCGCCGAGCGCGAAGAGATCGCTGCGCGGGTCGCTGCGGATTCCCATCACCTGCTCCGGCGCCATGAAGGGCGCGGTGCCGTAGGGCAGGCGGAACTCCTCCTCCATCAGGTCGGGCAGCAGCGCGTGGTGCGCCAGGCCGAAATCCACGAGCACCGCCTCGCCGGTCGGGCGGCGGAGGATGTTCGCGGGCTTCACGTCGAGATGGACGAGGTTCTGCCTGTGCAGCGCGGCCAGCGCATCGGCCACCACGGCGCCGATCGCCGCGATGTCCTCGAAGGGAAGCGGCGCCTGTTCCGAAAGCGGCAGCAGGCTCGGCCCATCGATGCGCTCCATCGCGATGTAGGGCACGCGGTCGAAGCCGGCCGAGCCGGCAAAGCGCGGCACATGCGGCCCCGAGAGCCGGGGCAGGATCATCTGCTCCATCTCGAAGGAGACGATGGCGGCGGGGTCCTCGCTTTCCGCGATGCGGGGAATCTTCACGACGAGCGGCATGGCGTGGCCGGGATGCGTCGCCGCCCAGAGCGTCGCCATGCCGCCGCGATGCAGCGCCGCGCCGATGCGGAAGCCGTCGATCTCGTCGCCTTCGGCAAGCGTGCGGTGCGGCACGCTCAGCGCCCTTCGAACAGCCGCGCGGCGAGCGCGGGCGGCAGGCCGGCCTCGCGGATCTTCGCCGCCGCCGCGGCGACGTCATAGGGCACGCGGAGCTTCGTCAGCATCGCCGTCGCCGTATCGAGCAGCGCGTAGCAGGCGGCCGGATTGCCGTCGCGCGGCTGGCCGACCGCGCCGAGCACGGCGAGCCAGCGGCGCGGCCGCGCGAGCGGCACCGGCATGCCGTCGGCCGGGCGGAAATGCTGCAGCCGCGCCGTCGCCGTCACGCCGTAGAGGGCCGGCACATGCACATGCCCGCAGAAGACGAGGCGCGCGGTGCAGGCCGCGAGGCAGCGCTGCGCGTCCTCGGCCGCGCGCACATAGGGCCACTCGGCCGGCTGATGGGCGGAGGCGTGGACGTAGAGGCGGTCCTCCTCGGTGGCCTGCATCGGCAGCGCACCAAGGAAGGACTTCGCCGGGGCATCGAGCACGCGCCGCGTCCAGGCGGCGGCGAGCGCGGCGTCCTCGCTCATTCGCCGCCTTGCGGTCACCGCGGCCTCGTCGTGATTGCCCTTCAGCAGGATGGCGCCCGCAGCGTGCAGCTCCATCGCGCGCCGCACCACCCAGGCCGGATCGGCGCCGTAGCCGACGAGATCGCCGAGCAGCACGAGCTGCTGCGCGCCACGCCGCGCGGCGTCCGCCAGGCACGCCTCGAAGGCCTCGCGGTTCGCGTGGATGTCGGCGAGCAGGGCGATGCGCATCGCCCTGGCCTCACGCGCCCGGATAGGCGCCGAGTTCGCCGGCGTAGCGCCGCGCGCAGTCGAGGCCGAAGGGGCTCGGCGCGAGCGCGGGGGGGCGCTCGATCACCTCGGGCAGGCCCATGCGCCAGCCAGTCATGCGCTTGCCGTAGCAGAGGAACACCGCCACACCCTGCATCGCGAAGGCGATCATCGGCAGGATGGTGCGGTAGAGCGCCTCGGCCTCCGCGACCCTGCCCTGCGTGAACAGGTCGAAGACGCGGGCCTGCACGTCGGCGCATTCCGGCGCGGGGATCATCCCGGCGCAGCCGGCGCGGAGGCAATCCGGCAGTTCGAGCCCGGCACGGCCGTTGAAGACCGTGAGCCTGCCCTCCGTCGCCTCGACGAGCCGCTGCACATCCACCGCGCTGTCCTCGGCCTTGATGAGCGTGACATTGCCATGATTGCGCGCCAGCGCCGCGACGCCGGCGGGCGAGAGGCCCACGCCGATATAGGCGGCCGCGTTCTGGATGCCGAGCGGGATGGCGCTGCGCCGCGCGACGAGATCGGCGACGCGGCCATACCAGGCGATGTACTCGCCCTCCGGCAGGCCGCGCACGGGCGGCGGCTGGAGGATGCACCAGGCCGCGCCGAGCGACGCGGCATCGAGCACGAAGCGCGCGGCCTCCTCCACGGTGTTCTCGGCGACGGTCACGGCCAGCGGCACGCGGCCGGCGATTTCCTCGGCGCTCCAGCGCACCACGTCGCGCTTCTCCTCGGCCGAGAGCTTGTTGACCTCGGTGGCGAGGCCGAGCACGGCCAGCCCATGCGCGCCGCCGGCAAGGCAGCAGCGCACCTGTCGGCGCATCGCCTGCTCGTCGAGCCGGCCGTCCGCGCCGAAATAGGCGTAGAGGATCGGGTAGATGCCGCGGAAGGGTGTGCTCATGTCGCCTCCGGTCGCCGAAGCGTGCGCAGCGCGCGCAGGCGTGAATCGGCGGTGCTCATACGGCCTCCGATCGCCGGAGCGTGCGCAGCGCGCGCAGGCGTGAATCGGCGGCTTTCATATTGCCCTCTCCAGCGCGGCGAGGGCGAGGTCGGCGAGGATGTCGGGCGGCGCGCCGACATCGAGCGCGATCACGCGCTCCTCCGGGGCCGGGGCTTCGAGCGTGGCGAACTGGCTCGCAACCAGGCTCGGCGGCATGAAGTGGCCCTGGCGGGCGGCCTGGCGGGCGGCGATCAGGGGCTCGTCGCCGTGCAGATGGACGAAGCGGAGCGTGGGCGCGGCTTCGCGCAGCCGGTCGCGATAGGCGCGCTTCAGCGCGGAGCAGGTGACGACGGCGCCCGTCGCGCGATGCGCGGCGAGATGTGCGCCGATGGCGTCCAGCCAGGGCCCACGATCGCCATCCGTCAGCGGCTCGCCGCGGCTCATCTTCGCGATGTTGGCCGGCGGGTGGAAATCGTCCGCGTCGCGGAAGGGAAGGCCGAGGCGATCGGCGATGATCCTGCCGACCGTGCTCTTGCCGGCGCCCGAGACGCCCATGATGACGAGCAGCGGCGTCATGTCGTGGCCAGCCGATTCACGGCTTCGCGCCTGCGGCCGCGTCGCCGATCGGGCGGCCCGGCTCCAGATGCCCGCCGAAGGCGTTGCGCATGGCGGAGAGCGCACGGTCCGCGAAGGGGCCATCCTGGCGCGAGCGGAAGCGCGCATAGAGCGCGGCGGAGAGCACGGGGGCCGGCACCGCGCTCTCGATCGCGGCCTGCACGGCCCAGCGCCCTTCGCCGGAATCGCCGACGCGGCCGGTGAAGCCCGCAAGCTCCGCATCCTGCGCGAGCGCCTGCGCGGTGAGATCGAGCAGCCAGGAGGCGACGACGGAACCCCGCCGCCAGGCCTCGGTGATGTCGGGCACGGGGAGTTTCGCGTCATGAGCGTGGAGCAGTTCGAGGCCCTCGGCCATCGCCTGCATCATCCCGTATTCGATGGCGTTGTGCACCATCTTGGTGAAGTGCCCGGCGCCGTTCGGGCCGCAATGGACGTAGCCCTGCGGCGGGCGCGGATCGCCCTGCCGTCCGGGTGTCGGCGGCGCCGCGCCCTCGCCGGGGGCGAGGGCGCGGAAGACCGGATCGAGCCGCGCGACGGGTTCGCCCGGGCCGCCGATCATCAGGCAGTAGCCGCGCGCCAGGCCCCAGACGCCGCCGGAGGTGCCGATGTCGAGGAAGTCCACGCCCGCCGCGCGCAGCATCTCCCCGTGGCGGATCGCGTCCTTCCACATGCCGTTGCCGCCATCGATGGCGACGTCGCCGGGCGCCAGCAGTCCGGCCAATTCCTCCAGCGCGGCTTGGGTCGCCTCGCCGGCTGGCAGCATCACCCAGACGGCGCGCGGCGGGGCGAGGCGGGCGACGAGATCGGCGAGGCTCGTGGCGGGCTCGGCGCCTTCGGCTGCCAGCGCCGCCACGGCCTTCGGGTCGCGGTCCCAGACCACGGCGCCGATGCCAGCGCGCGCGAGGCGGCGGACGAGATTGGCGCCCATCCGGCCGAGGCCGACCATGCCGAGACGCATGCGCTTTTCCTTCTCTCCCTCCCCCTTTCACGGGGGAGGGTCGGGGTGGGGGTTGGAGGACAAGGACGGACCGGCCCTCTCACGCCCACCCTAACCCTCCGCCGAAAACCGGGGGAGGGGACAAGTGGCGCCTACGACAACGCCGCGTCGGGGCGTTTCGGGGTGACGGGGATCTTCAGGTAGTGGACGCCATTCGCCTCGGCCTTCGGGAATCGGCCGGCGCGGACATTGACCTGGATCGAGGGCAGCAGCAGCGCGGGTGCGGCGAGCTTCGCGTCGCGCGCGGTGCGGAAGGCGACGAAGCCTTCCTCGTTGCTGCCGTCCTTCACATGCGGGTTCTGCGCGCGCTGTTCGGCGACCGTGCTCTGCCAGGCGAAATGGTCGCGCCCCGGCGCCTTATAGTCGTGACACATCCAGAGCCGCGTTGCCGGCGGCAGGGCGAGCAGGCGGCCGATGGAGCGATACAGCGCCCGCGCATCGCCGCCCGGGAAGTCGCAGCGCGCGGTGCCGTAGTCGGGCATGAACAGCGTGTCGCCCACGAACACGTCGGAGGCGCCCTCCGGGTCCGACTGCTCGGCCAGGATGCGATAGGCGATGCAGGCGGGCGTATGGCCGGGGGTGTGCATCACCTCCACGTCCAGGCTGCCGATGCGGAAGCGCTCGCCGTCACGGAACAGATGGTCGAAATCGCCGCCCTCGGGGAGCAGGTCCTCGAGGCCGAAGACCGGGCGGAAGATGGTCTGCACCCGCTTCACGCCCTCGCCGATGCCGATGCGCGCGCCGGTCTGCTGCTTGATCCAGGGCGAGGCGGTCAGGTGGTCGGCATGCACATGCGTCTCGAGCACCCAGTCGAGGCCGACGCCTTCCTCCCGCGCGGCGTCGAGCACGGCCTGGGCGGATTTGAGATCGGCCTCGCCGCTGCGGTTGTCCCAGTCGAGCACGGGATCGATCACGGCGCCGCGCTTCGTCGCGCGGTCCCACACCAGGTAGGTGACGGTGTTCGTCGCCTCGTCGAAGAAGGCCCGGATCGCCGGGCCCCGGGTTTCGGCCATGCCATCCTCCCAGGATTGCGCCCGGGAGCATATCGTACCCCGGCGCGCGTTTTCAGCCCTTCGCCCGCAAGGCCATGAGCACCCGCTCCGGCGTCGCCGGCAAGTCGAGGGCGGGGGTGCCGATCGCGTCCTTGAGCGCGTTCCAGACGCAGGTCGCCAGCAGCAGCGGCGGCTCGCCCACGGCCTTGGAGCGGAAGATGGTCTCGACGCGGGCCGGCGCGCCTTCGAGCAGGCGAAGGTTCATCACCGGCACGTCGCGCGAGCCGGGGATCTTGTAGGTGGAGGGGCCGATGGTGCGCAGCCGGCCGTCCCGGTCCCACCAAAGCTCCTCGCAGGTGAGCCAGCCGAGGCCCTGGACGAAGGCGCCCTCGACCTGGCCGCGATCCACCGCCGGATTCAGGCTGCGGCCGCAATCCTGCACCAGGTCGGCGCGCAGGCAGCGATGCTCGCCTGTGAGCGTGTCCACGATCACCTCGGCGATGGCGGCGCCATAGGAGAAGTAGAAGAAGGGATGGCCGCGCATCGCCTTCGCGTCCCAGTGGATATCGGGCGTCTTGTAGAACCCGGTCGCGGAGAGGCTCACGCGCTCAAGGAAGCAGAGCTTGGCAAGCTCGCCGAAGTCGAAGGCGCGGTTGGCGCCGATGCGCTCCGCCCAGGCCTTGTTGTCCGCGAAGACCACCGCCTCCGGCGCGATGCCCCAGCGGCGCGCGGCGACGTCCGCCATGCGGTCGCGGATCGTGCGCGCGGCGTGGTGCGCGGCCCAGCCATTGAGGTCGGAACCGGTGGAGGCGGCGGTGGGCGCGGTATTCGGCACTTCGGCGGTGCTGGTCGCGGTGATCGCGACCCGGCCGAGGTCCACCCCGAACACGTCGCAGACCACCTGGGCGATCTTGATGAACAGCCCCTGCCCCATCTCCGTGCCGCCATGGTTCAGGCGGATCGAGCCGTCGCTGTACACATGTACCAGCGCGCCGGCCTGGTTGAGATGCTGGATGCCGAAGGAGATGCCGAAGGCGAGCACCATGGAGCCGAGGCCGCGGCGGAGCGTGGGATGGGAAGCGTTGAAGGCGGCAATCGCGGCGCGGCGGCGGTCCCACTCCGCGCCCTGCTTCGCTTCCGCCCAGACGCGCGCGATCAGGTCGCCTTCCAGCTTCTGCCCGTACGGCACCTCGTCAGAATTGCCGCCGACGCCCGCGAAGTTGCGCGCCCGCACGGCTTCCGGCGTGGTGCCGAGCGCGGCGGCGACGCGGTGCACCACATCCTCGATCAGCAGCGCGCCCTGCGGGCCGCCGAAGCCGCGGAAGGCGGTGTGGCTCACACTGTTGGTCCGGACCGCCTGCGCGGTCAGCTCCACCGCCGGCACGTCGCAGGGGCCGAGCGCATGGGTCACGGCGCGGAAGACCACGCCGCCCGAGAGATCGGTGCTCCAGCCGCCATCGGCGGCGAGCAGCGCCTTGAGCCCGAGGATGCGCCCCGTGTCGTCGAAGCCGGCGCTCCAGCGGTAGAGGAAGGGATGGCGCTTGCCGGTGGCGATCATGTCCGCCCGCCGCGCGAGGCGCAGCTTCACCGGCCGGCCCGTCACGCGCGCGCCGATGGCCGCCGCGGCGGCGACCCAGCTTGCGTTGCTCTCCTTGCCGCCGAAGCCGCCGCCCATGCGGCGGCAGGTGACGGTGACGCGGTTGAAATCGCAGCCGAGCACGCGGGCGACGAGATGCTGCACCTCCGAAGGATGCTGGGTGGAGGAGACCACCTGCATCTCGCCGTCCTCGCCCGGCGTCGCCAGCGCGACCTGGCCTTCGAGGTAGAAATGCTCCTGCCCGCCGGCGCGGAACTCGGCCGCAAGGCGATGCGGCGCGGCGGCGATCGCGGCCTCTGCCTCGCCGCGGCGGATCACCTGCGGCGGGATCACGTTCTGGCCGAGCTCCAGCGCACGCTCGATGGAGAGCACGGGCTCGAGCGGCGTGACATCCGCCGTGACGGCGGCGGCGGCGCGCAGCGCGGCGTCGCGCGTCTCGGCGAGGACCATCGCGAGCGGCATGCCATGGAACTCGATCACCGGATCGGCGAAGAGCGGTTCGTTCTTCGCCACGGGCGCGATGTCGTTCGCACCCGGGATGTCGCGCGGGCCGAGCACGGCGACGACGCCCGGCATGGCCCGCGCGGCCTCGGTGTGCAGCGCGGTCACGCGGCCATGGGCGATGGTGGCAAGCACGAGCGCGGCGTGCAGCGTGCCGGGGGCCTCGGGGATGTCGTCGGCGTAGCGCGCCTCGCCGGTGGTGTGCTTCAGCGCGCTGTCATGGCGCAGCGCGGCGCCGGTGGTGCGGCCGAGCCCGTCCATCACGCGACCTCCGCGAAGGCGGTGACGTCGTGCACCAGATCGGGGCGCGTGGCGCGGAGATGCAGCCGCCGCAGCAGCCCCTGTGCGGCTGCAAGGCGATAGGCGGCGCTGCCGCGCAGGTCCGAGAGCGGGGCAATGTCCGCCTCCAGCGCCGCCGTCGCCGCGGCGATGGCGGCCTCGTCGAAGGCGCGGCCGATCAGTGCCGCCTCGGCGCGCGCGGCGCGGAGCACGGTGGCGCCGACGCCGCCGAAAGCAAGCCGGGCCTCGGCCACCACGCCCGCCTGCTCCCGCACCAGCAGCGCGGCGCCGACCGTCGCGATGTCCTGGTCGTGGCGCTTGCTGATCTTCTCGCAGGCGAGATGCGCGCCGGCGGGCGGGCGGGGCAGCGTGATGCGCTCGATCACCTCGTCGGGCGCCAGCGCGTTGCGGCGATAGCCGGTGAGGAAGGCCTCAACCGGCATCTCCCGCGCCCCGCGGACCGAGGCGAGGCGGAGCGTCGCGCCGAGCGCAACCAGCGGCGGCAGCGCATCGCCGATCGGCGAGGCGGTGCCGAGATTGCCGCCGAGCGTGCCGAGCCCGCGGATCTGCCGCGAGCCGAGACGGGCGAGCAGCCCGGCGAGCGGGGCGAAGCCGGGCTCGGCGCGGCAGAGGTCGAGCAGGCGCCGGTAGGGCACGGCGGCCCCGATCAGGAGCGCGTCGGGCCGCGCCTCCAGCCGGTGCAGCTCGGGCACGTTGAGCAGGCAGATGACCTCGGCGGGCGTCTCGCGATGGTCGGAGATGCGGAGGTTCAGGTCGGTGCCGCCGGCTAGCAGCCAGGCAGCGGGATGCGCGGCGCGCAGCGCGAGCAGGTCGGGGAGCGAGGCGGGAAGGTGGAAGCCCTGGGTGGGGGTCGTGAAGCTGCTGGTCTGCGCGGGGGCGGCAGGCGGCGGCGCCGCGCCGTCATCGGCCAGGTGCCCGAACACCTCGACGATCGGGCGGTAGCCGGTGCAGCGGCAGAGATTGCCGGCCAGCGCCTCATGCACCTCCCCGCCCTCGCGCGCATGCGCCCAGGCGGACATGACGATGCCCGGCGTGCAGAAGCCGCATTGCGTGCCGTCGCTCTCGGCCATCGCGACCTGGATCGGGTGCGCCGCGCCATCGGCGCCGCGCAGGCCCTCCACGGTCCGGATGGCGCGGCCATGCACCTGGCCGAGCAGCGTCAGGCAGCCATTCACCGGCACGCGGGCGCCGTCCGGCTGCTCGATCACCAGGGTGCAGGCGCCGCAATCGCCCTCGGCGCAGCCTTCCTTGGTGCCGGTCAGGCCCTGACCGCGCAGCCAGTCGAGCAGCGACTGGGTGGGCGAGGTCCCGGTCGGCAGCGTCAGGGCGCGCCCGTTCAGCGTGAAGGCGATCTGGCATCCGGTCATGCAACGGAGATAAGCAAGCCGCGCGCCGCGCGCCATAGGGCCCCGATGACTGCCGCCGCCTTGACCGCCCGAACGGCCGCACGCAGCCTGGGCCGATGCCCGACTACACGCCGCGCCGCCCGCTCCGGGCCATGTTCATCCACCAGAACTTCCCCGGCCAGTACATGCACCTGGCGCCCGCGCTCGCCGAGCGGGCGGGGGTGCAGGTGTGGGGGGTTGGGGAGAAGCCAGGCTACCAGGCGCCGGGCGTGCAGTACATCGCCTATGGCACGCCGCGCGGCGCCGGGGAGCAGACGCATCGCTACATCCGCTCGCTGGAGGCGTGCATCCGCCGTGGCCAACTGCTCGCGAACCGGCTGGTGCAGGCGCGCGACCAGGAAGGGCTCGACCCGGATGTCATCGTCTGCCATCCGGGCTGGGGCGAGGGGCTGTTCCTGAAGGACGTGTTCCCGCGCGCGAGGACGCTGTTCTACTGGGAGTTCTACTACAACGCCTTCGGCCAGGACCTCGGCTTCGATCCTGCGGCCCCGGTCACGCTCGACGACGCGGCGCGGGTGCGGGTGCTGAACGCGACGCAGCTCATCGCGCTGCAGGGCGCCGACTGGGGCGTCAGCCCGACGCAGTGGCAGTGGAGCCGCTACCCGGACTGGGCGCGGCAGCGGATCAGCGTGCTGCACGAGGGCGTGGACACGCAGCGCATCGCGCCGAGGCCGGACGCGGTGTTCCGCACGCCGGAGGGGCGCGAGTTCCGCAAGGGCGATCCGGTGATCTCCTACGTCGCGCGCAACCTGGAGCCCTATCGCGGCTTCCCGAGCTTCCTGAAGGCGCTGGCGATCCTGCAGCGCGAACGGCGCGACCTGCACGCCGTGCTGGTGGGCGGGGAGGAGGTGAGCTACGGCCGCCGCCCGGAAGGGGCAGCGAGCTGGAAGGCGAAGCTGCTGGCGGAGATGGAAGGCGAGCTCGACCTGTCGCGCATCCATTTCACCGGCCGCGTGCCGCATGATGCGCTGCATGCGCTGTTCCGCGTGACGGCGGCGCATGTCTACCTGACCTACCCCTTCGTGCTGTCCTGGTCGATGCTGGAGAGCATGGCCTGCGGCGCGGTGGTGGTGGGCAGCGACACGCCGCCGGTGGCCGAGGCGATCACGCATGGCGAGACGGGCCTGCTCGTGCCCTTCTTCGACCCGGAGGCGATCGCGCGCGCCGTGCTCGGCGTGCTGGCCGACCCGGCCGGGCATGCGCCGCTGGCGGCGGCCGCGCGGCTGCGCGTGGTGGAGCGCTACGACCTCCGCACCGTCTGCCTGCCGCGGCAGCTCGAGATGGTGGAGCGGCTGGCGGCCGGGGTGCAGCCGGCGCCGCCCGGGCCCGGGTGAGCTTTCCCGGCCCCGCCGCCTGGACTAAGCAGGCCGCGAGCGTTTCGAGGACGGGTTCTCTCCATGCCGCAGGAGGTCGCGCGCCGGGCCGGCAACTTCACCGCGCAGGGCTTCGACATCCCGGGTCCGCTGGTGATCTCGACCCGCCGCTTCGCCGATGGGCGCGGCGTCTTCGCCGAGACCTACAGCCGGGCGGATTTCGCCGCGCTCGGCGTGGCCGAGGACTTCGTGCAGGACAACCACTCGCTCTCCACGGCCGCCGGCACGGTGCGCGGGCTGCATTTCCAGCTTCCGCCGCGCGCCCAGGCCAAGCTCGTGCGTGTCACGCGCGGGGCAGTGCTGGACGTGGTGGTGGACCTCCGCCGCGCCTCGCCGCATTTCGGCCGCCACATCGCCGTGGAACTGTCGGCGGAGAATGGCCTCATCTTCTACGTGCCGGTCGGCTTCGCCCATGGCTTCGCCACCACCGCGCCCGAGACCGAGGTGATCTACAAGGTGAGCGACACCTACGCGCCGGAGGCCGATGCCGGCATCGCCTGGGACGATCCGGCGCTCGGCATCGCCTGGGGCGTGGCGTCGGAGGCGGCCATCCTGTCCGAGAAGGACCGCCGCCTGCCGCGTCTCGCCGACCTGCCGGCGATCTTCTGATGCGGCTGCTCGTCGCCGGGCGGGAGGGGCAGTTGGCGCGCGCGCTGGCCGCGGCCTTCGGCGCGGCGGGCCATGCCGTGGCGGCGCTGGAGCCGCCCGAACTCGACCTGACGAACCGTGCCTCGGTCGCGGCCGCGCTCGCGACGGCACCCGACCTCGTCATCAACGCCGCCGCCTACACGGCCGTCGATCGCGCGGAGGAGCAGCCAGCACTCGCCCGGGCGGTGAACGCGACGGGGGCGGGCTGGCTCGCGGAGGAAGCCGCCGCGCGCGGCGTGCCGCTGATCCATGTCTCGACCGACTATGTCTTCGACGGCACCAAGGGCGCGCCCTATGCCGAGGACGACGCGCCGCACCCGCTTTCCGTCTATGGCGCGACCAAGCTGGAGGGCGAGCGCCTGGTGCTGGCGGCGCATCCGCGCGCCGCGGTGATCCGCACCGCCTGGGTGTGCAGCCCGGACGGCGCGAATTTCGTCAGGACGATGCTGCGGTTGGCGCAGGAACGGGCGGAGCTTCGCGTCGTCGCGGACCAGCATGGCGCGCCCAGCTTCGCGGCGGATCTCGCCCTGGCGATGCTGTGCATGGCGCCGCGCCTGCTGGCCGGCCAGGGCTTCGGGCTGTTCCACCTCACCGGCGCGCCGCACACCTCCTGGCACGGTTTCGCGGCTGCGATCCTTGACGCCGCCGCGCGGCGCGGCCATCCGCGGCCCGTGCTGCACGCCATCACCACCGCCGAGTACCCCACCCGCGCGCGCCGCCCGGCCGATGCGCGGCTGGATTGCGCGCGCATCGGCGCGGTGCATGGCATCCGGCCCGCGGATTGGCGGCTTTCGCTCGGGCGCTGCCTCGATACACTCATCGGCCCGGTCAGGGAGGATCACGCATGAAGGGCATCGTGCTCGCGGGCGGCGCGGGGACGCGGCTGCACCCGGCGACGCTCGCGGTCTCCAAGCAGCTCCTGCCGGTCTACGACAAGCCGATGGTGTACTACCCGCTGAGCGTGCTCATGCTGGCGGGCATCCGCGAGATCCTGCTGATTTCCACGCCGCACGACCTGCCGCTGTTCCGCCGCCTGCTCGGCGATGGCAGCGCCTGGGGGCTCGACCTGCGCTATGCCGAGCAGCCGGAGCCGAAGGGGATCGCGCAGGCCTTCCTGATCGGCGAGGATTTCCTGGCTGGCGAGCCCTCCGCGCTCGTGCTCGGTGACAACATGTTCTATGGCGATGGCATGGAGGCGCAGCTGAAATCGGCGCGCGCCGCAACCGCCGCCGCGGGCGCCACCGTCTTCGCCTATCGCGTCGCCGATCCCGAACGCTATGGCGTGGTGGAGTTCGATGCCGAGGGCCGGGCGCTCACCATCGAGGAAAAGCCGAAGGCGCCGCGCTCGCATTGGGCCGTGACCGGTCTCTATTTCTACGACGGCCGCGCACCGGCCTTCGCGCGGGCCCAGAAACCCTCGGCGCGCGGGGAGCTGGAGATCACCGATCTGAACCGCACCTATCTCGAGGAAGGCAGCCTGCGCGTGACGCAGCTCGGCCGCGGCTTCGCCTGGCTGGATACCGGCACGCATGACAGCCTGCTGGAAGCCGGCGAGTTCGTCCGCGCGATCGAGAAGCGCACCGGCCAGAAGATCGCCGCCCCGGAGGAGATCGCCTGGCGCATGGGCTTCATCGAGGCCGGGCAGCTCCGCGCGCTGGCGAAGCCGCTGCGCAATTCCGGCTACGGCGTCTATCTGGAACAGCTGCTCGCCCGGGAAGGGGCATGAGCGCGCGCATCGCCATAATCGGCGCGGGGCCGGTCGGCCTCGTGCTCGCGCTGCGGCTCGCGCAGCTCGGCGTGCCGAGCCTGGTGCTGGAGGCGGAGGCGGATGTCAGCGAGGACCTCCGCGCCTCCACCTTCCATCCGCCGACGCTCGACATGCTGGACGAGCTCGGCGTCGGCGCCGGGCTGATCGCGCAGGGGCTGGTCACGCCCACCTGGCAGATCCGCCGCCACGAGGATGGCGCGCGCGCGGTGTTCGACCTTTCGGTGCTGAAGGACGACACGGCGCATCCCTACCGGCTGCAATGCGAGCAGTGGAAGCTCGCCCGGCTGCTGCTGGCGAAGCTGCGCGCGGAGCATGCCGATGCGGTCGAGGTGCGGTTCGGCTGCCGGGTGGAGAGCGTGGCGCAGGATGCGGACGGCGTGGCGGTGAAGGGCGATGGCTTCGATCCCGTGCGCACGCCCTACCTCGCCGGCTGCGACGGCGCGCGAAGCGTGGTGCGGCGGGCGATGGGGCTCGACTTCCCGGGCGACACCTACCCCGAGACGACGATCCTGGCGACGACACCGTTCGACTTCTCGGCGGTGTTCGAGGGGCTGTCCAACGTCAACTACGTCTGGACGCAGCACCCGGCCTTCAGCGGCACCTTCAGCCTGCTGCGCGTGCCCGGCAAATGGCGCGCGAGCCTCTACCCCGCGCCCGGCGAGAGCGTGGAGGAGGCGCTGCAGCCGGAGGCGATCGAGCGCAAGCTCCAGGCGATCCACCCGAAGGGCACGCCCTACGACGTGCCGGATCTGCGCCCCTACCGCATCCATCAGCGGATCGTCGAACGCTACGACCACGGACGGCTCGCGCTGGCCGGGGATGCGGCGCATCTCAACAGCCCCTCGGGGGGGATGGGGATGAATGGCGGCATCCATGACGCGATGGAGCTCGCGGCCCATCTCGCGCCGCTGTGGCGGGGCGAATCGGGCGCCGCCGGGCTCGACCGCTACACGCGCCGCCGCCAGCCCATCGCGAAGAACGAGATCATCGCCCAGGCCGACCGCAACCGCGCCCGCATGCGCGAGACCGACCCGGCCCGCCGTGCGGCCCTGCTGGCGGAGATGCAGGCGATCGCCGGCGATCCGGCGAAGGCGCGGGCGCATCTGCTGCGCTCCTCGATGATCGCCGGGCTGCGCGCGGCCGCTACAGTCGCGTAAGGGCCTTCATTCGGCTGTCATAATTCTGTAAAAGGGACGCAACGCGGCACGGATACCAGCCCGCGGCCCACGATCCAGGGAGAGGAAAGCCCGATGTTCCGTCGTACCCTCATGGCCGGCGCGCTTGCGCTTGGTCTTGCCGCGCCCGCCGCGGCGCAGCAGCCCGTCGAGGTTCAGTTCTGGCACGGGTTGACCCAGCCGCTGGGCGGCATGCTCGAGCAGATCGCAGCCGACTTCAACGCCAGCCAGAACCGCTACCGCGTGGTGGCGAGCTTCCGCGGCAGCTACCCCGAGACGATGGTGGCCGCCATCGCCGCTTTCCGCGCCGGCCAAGCGCCGCACATCGTGCAGATGTTCGAGGTCGGAACCGGCACCATGATGGCCGCCGGCCGCGCCATCAAGCCCGTGCATGAGCTGCTGGCCGAGACCGGCGTGCGGATCGACTTCGCCGACTACCTTCCCGGCGTGCGCGGCTACTACTCGCTGCCGGACGGGCGGATGATGTCCATGCCGTTCAACAGCTCGACCTCGGTGGTGTTCTACAACAAGGACGCCTTCCGCCGCGCCAACCTGAACCCCGATGCCTTCCCCGAGACCTGGGAAGGCGTGGAGGCCGCGGCCCGCGCGCTGCGCGCCGCCGGCGTCGCCTGCCCGATGACCACCGCCTGGCCGACCTGGACGCAGGTGGAACAGTTCAGCGCCATCCACAACATCCCGCTGGCCACGCAGGGCAACGGCTTCGGCGGCCTGAACGCCGAGCTGCGGATCGCCAACCCCACGCTGACGCGCCACTTCACCAATTTGGTGACCTGGCAGCGCGAGGGCCTGTTCCGCTACGGCGGCCGCGACGGCGCGGCGGATGCGCTGTTCCCCTCGGGCGAATGCGCGATCATCTTCGCCTCCTCCGGCCTGCGCGCGCGCATCCAGCGCGAGGCGCAGTTCCAGTGGGGCGTCGCGATGCTCCCGGTCTACCAGGGCACGACGCCGATCAACTCCATCATCGGCGGCGCCAGCTTCTGGGCGATGCAGGGCGGCCCGAACCGCCAGCGCAGCGCGGATGAGCTGCAGGCGGTGGCGCAGTTCTTCGCCTGGCTCGCGCGACCGGAAGTCGCGGCAAAGTGGCACACCGACACCGGCTTCCTCCCCGTGACGCGGGCGGCCTTCGAGCGCGTGCGCGCCAGCGGCTTCTACGGCCAGCCGGCCAATGCGGGCGCCGACGTGCCGATCCAGCAGATGCTGCGCGGCGGCGGGCAGATGACCGAGAACTCGATGGGCATCCGCCTCGGCGGCTTCGTCGAGATCCGCACCATCATCCAGGAGGAGCTGGAGCGCGCCTTCCAGGGCCAGCAGACGGCCGAGCAGGCGCTGGTGAACGCGCAGAACCGCGGCAACACGGTGCTGCGCAACTTCGAACGGCAGAACAGGTAGATCGTCTCCCTCCCCTGCGAAGCGGGGGAGGGCGGGGTGGGGGCGTCGCCAACGCGCCCTCCTCCTTGCCCCCACCCTGACCCTCCCCCTTAAACGGGGGAGGGAATAGGAGTTCCCTTGCGCAAGAAGGTCATCTTCAAGGGCGCGGCACTTCCCTACCTGCTGCTCCTGCCGCAGCTCGTCATCACCGGCGTGTTCTTCTTCTGGCCGGCCGGGCAGGCGATCTACGGCTCCTTCCTGCGGGAGGACGCCTTCGGGCTGTCGCGCAACTTCGTCGGCCTCGAGAACTTCACCGACATCCTGACGGACCCGAACTATCTCGGCGCGATGTGGAACACCGCCGTGTTCTCCTCGGCCGTCGCGTTCAGCGCGCTCGGCGTCGCGCTGTTCCTGGCCATCCAGGCGGACAAGGCGATCCGCGGATCGGGCGCCTACAAGACCCTGCTGATCTGGCCCTATGCGGTGGCCCCGGCCGTCGCAGCGGTGCTGTGGCTGTTCCTGTTCCACCCGCAGATCGGCCTGTTCGGCCGCGCGCTGAACGGCATGGGCATCCCGTGGGACTACAAGGTGAACGGGAACCAGGCGATGCTGCTCGTCATCATCGCCGCCGCCTGGAAGCAGGTGAGCTACAACTTCATCTTCTTCCTCGCCGGGCTGCAATCCATCCCGCGCAGCGTGCTGGAAGCCGCCGCGATCGACGGCGCGCGGCCGGTCCGCCGCTTCTGGACGGTGATCTTCCCGCTGCTCGCGCCGACGAGCTTCTTCCTGCTGGTCGTGAACATCGTCTATGCCTTCTTCGACACCTTCGGCACGATCCACGCGCTGACCCAGGGCGGCCCGGGCAAGGCGACGGAGACGCTGATCTACAAGGTCTATGTGGACGGCGTGCAGAACCTCAACTTCGGCAGCTCCGCCGCGCAGAGCGTGATCCTGATGGCGATCGTGATCGGGCTCACGGCGATCCAGTTCCGCTTCATCGAGCGGAAGGTGCATTATTGATGAGCCCTCAGACGCCGGGCGCGGCCTCCGGCCGCTTGGCTTTCGCGCAGGTCGCTGGCGCGCTCGACCCGCCGGTCGGCTTGTGCGCGGGCCGCATTCACGGCCTCGGCCTGCCTGAAGTGCGGCAGGCCGCCGGCTCCTGCCATGCCGGCCCATCGCCATGCTGATGCGCGACCACACCGCGGAGGATCTGGCGTTGGCCCGCGCGACCGCGCGGCGCCAGGCGCGGTCGCGGCTCGTCGCGCATCTCGTGCTCGGGCTCGGCGTGCTCGTCTTCGCCTTTCCGATCTGGATCACCCTCGTCGGCTCCTCGCACGACGTGAACACGATCGGGCGCGGCGAGGTGCCGCTCTGGTTCGGGGGCGAGGCGGTGGCGAACTACGTCTCCGCCTGGATGACGGGCGGCGCGCAGACACGGACCACGCTCGGCGTGCCGGTCTGGATCATGCTGTGGAACAGCCTGAACATGGCGGTGCTGATCGCGGTCGGGAAGATCGCCATCTCGCTGCTCTCGGCCTATGCGGTGGTCTTCTTCTCCTTCCCTGGCCGGATGGTGTGCTTCTGGCTGATCTTCATCACGCTGATGCTGCCCGTGGAGGTCCGCATCATCCCGACCTTCGAGGTGATGGTGAACCTCCAGCTCATCAACTCGATGGCCGGGCTCGTCGTGCCGCTCGTCGCCTCCGCCACCGCGACGCTGCTGTTCCGCCAGTTCTTCCTGACGATCCCCGACGAATACGTGGAGGCAGCGAAGATCGACGGCGCGGGCCCGATGCGCTTCTTCAAGGATGTCGTGCTGCCGCTCTCCGTCACCAACATCGCCGCACTGTTCGTCATCCTGTTCATCTATGGCTGGAACCAGTATCTCTGGCCGCTGCTGATCGTCTCCGACAAGGACCTGGAGACGGTGGTGGTCGGCATGACGAAGATGATCGGCTCGGGCGACCAGCAGAACGAGTGGAACATCATCATGGCGACGGCCGTGCTGGCGATGCTGCCGCCGGTGGCCGTGGTGATCTTCATGCAGCGCTGGTTCGTGAAGGGCCTCACGGAGACAGAGAAGTAATGGCGACCCTCTCGCTGACCTCCGTGAAGAAGCAGTTCGGCGCCACGCAGGTGCTGCACGGCATCGACCTCGACGTCGCCGACGGCGAGATGATCGTCGTCGTCGGCGCCTCGGGCTGCGGCAAGTCCACGCTGCTCCGCATCGTCGCGGGCCTGGAAACGCCGAGCTCCGGCACCGTCCGCATCGATGGCCGCGACGTGACGCAGCTCGAACCCGCGGACCGCGACATCGCGATGGTGTTCCAGAACTACGCGCTCTATCCGCACATGTCCGTCTTCGACAACATGGCCTATGGGCTCCGCATCCGCGGCCTGCCGATGAGCGAGATCAGGAAGCGCGTGGCGGATGCGGCCGAGATGCTGGAGATCGGGCCGCTGCTGGAACGCAAGCCGCGCCAGCTCTCGGGCGGCCAGCGCCAGCGGGTGGCGATGGGCCGCGCCATCGTGCGCGAGCCGAAGCTGTTCCTGTTCGACGAGCCGCTCTCCAACCTCGATGCGAAGCTGCGCGTGCAGATGCGCGCCGAGATCCGGCGGCTGCAGAAGCGGCTCGGCGTCACCTCGCTGTTCGTCACCCATGACCAGGTGGAGGCGATGACGCTCGGCGACCGCCTGGTGGTGATGCACCAGGGCCGCGCTGCGCAGGTCGCAACGCCGATGGAGGTCTGGGGCCGGCCGGCGGATACCTATGTGGCGGGCTTCATCGGCTCGCCGGCGATGAATTTTCTTGAGGCCAGCATCTCCGATGCCGGGCGCTCGGCCACGCTGAAGGCCGGTCCCACCCTGCCCTTCGCCGATGGCCCGCGCGCCGGCGCCGCCGTCACCATCGGCATCCGCCCCGAGCATGTGCAGCACGCGCCGCAGGACGGCGCCGCGCTGCCGCTCGCGGTCGAGCTCGTCGAACCGCTCGGCTCGGAGACGGTGATCCATGGCCGGCTGCCCGGCGGCGAATCGCTCGTCGCGCGCCTGCCGCTCGCGGCCGGCGAGATCGGGGAGACGCTGCCGGTCGTCCTGCCGCCGGCCGCCTGGCACGTCTTCGGCGCCGATGGCGCGCGCCTGCCGGCCCAGGCCGCGATTCCCGCCTGAGCCGCGCCGCGCTACACCAGCGGATGTGAGCGCGGACGAAGCCCCCGAAGCCATCCTGGCGCGCGCCGATGCCCTGCGCGACGGCGGCGACTGGCGTGCGGCCGAGCCGCATTACCGCGCCTATCTCGCGCGGCGCCCGCTCCATTGGCAGATCCATGTGCAGCTCGGCCACGCGGTCAAGGAATCGGGTGATGCCGAGGCCGCGCTGGCGCATTACCGCCGCGCCGCCGAACTCGCCCCGGACGCGCCCGATCCCGCCCTGCAGGAAGGCCACGCGCTCCGCAGCCTCGGTCGCGGGCTGGAGGCGGCGCAGGCGATGGCGCGTGCGCTCGCGCTCGATCCCGGGTCGGCGCTGCTGCGGCGCGAGGTCGCGCTCTCGCGCCATCGGCTGCTCGCCGCCCCCGAGCCGCCATTGCCGCTGCCGCCAGCGCCGGATGGCCCGCCGACGCAGCTCGCCTTCGACGTCACCGACCTGCTCGACTACCTGCGCGAAGCCCGCACGCCGACCGGCATCCAGCGCGTGCAGATGGGGCTGATCGGCGCGATCCTCGCCCATCCCGCACCGCCCGCACCGGTGATCCTGGTGGCCTATGATCCGTCCGCCTGGCGCTGGTGGCATGTGGAGGAAGCGGCCTTCCGCCATGTGCTTTCGCTCGCCGGGCTCGGCGCCTCGGAGGAGGAGGCGGCGTGGCGTGCGGCCACCGCTGCGCTCTGCGATTCCGATCGCCGGCCGGAGGCGCCGATCATCGCCGGCGCGACGCTGGCGAGCCTCGGCAATGCCTGGGGCGTCGAGGATTACTTCCGCGGGCTGCGGATGCTCCGCCGCGCGGTGCCGCTGCGCTACGCCGCCTTCCTGCATGACTGCGTGCCGCTGCTGATGCCGGAGCATTGCCTGGAGCTGACCGCGCGGCTCTATGCGCGCTGGTTCGCCGCCCTTGCGCTGCATGCGGATGCGCTGCTCGCGAATTCGCGCAGCACGGCGGCGGATGCGGTGCATTTCGCGGCCCCGCTCGGCCTCGCCGCCACGCCCGCCGTCGTCCCGCTCGCCGCCACGCCGCCGCCGCCGCGCGAGGCGGCGCTGGCCGCCGCCGCGACGCTCGACATCGAGGAGCCGGACGCGCCCTTCGTGCTCTTCGTCGCGACGCTCGAGAGCCGCAAGAACCACCTGATGGTGTTCGAGGCCTGGCTCGATCTCGCGCAGCGCCTGCCGGACGCGCAGGTCCCGCGCCTGCTCTGCGTCGGCCGGCCCGGCTGGCGGGCGGAAGCCGCGCTCGCGCTGCGCGCGCGCTCGCCGCTGCTGCGGCGGAAGATCCAGGTGGTGAGCGGCGTGTCGGACCTCGCGCTGGCGGGGCTGACGGCGCGCTGCCTCTTCACGATCTACAACTCCTTCCACGAGGGCTGGGGCCTGCCGGTCAGCGAGAGCCTCGCGGCGGGGCGGCTCTGCGTGGTGCCGGCGCATAGCGGCCTGCTGGAATCGGGCGCGCCCGGCGCGGCCTTCTTCCCCGCCGGCGACCGGCCCGCGCTGGTCGCGCTGCTCGAACGGCTCATCGCCGATCCGGCGCATCGTGCCGGGCTGGAAACGCGGATCGATCGCGCGGCGGCGGCCCGGCCCTGGCAGGATGCCGCGGCGGAGGTGCTGGCGCATCTCGCCGCGCCCGCGCCGCCGGCGCCGCGCGCCACCTTCCCGGCGGGCGTGCCGATCCCGCTCGGCGCGGCGCCGCCGCCGCCCTCGATCGCCGGCGCCTGGGGCGAGGCGGTGCGCGAAGGCCTCGGCTGGTGGTGGCAGGAAGGTTGGGGCTGCTGGACGCGCGACGGCATCGCGACCCTCGCCCTGCCTCTGGCGGTGCCGGAAGGGACATGCTTGCGCGTGATGCTGGAGTTGCGAGGGCCGCCTGGCGGGCTCGATCTCCGGCTCCGCGCGCGCGGGGCCGCCGAATCGCCGTGGCGGCGGATGCACCTGCCGGAGGAGGCACGCCCGCGCGTGGCACTGGAGGCCGAGGCCGGGCCGGCGGGCCTCGTCGTCGAGCTCGATGCCGGCGATGGCGTCGCACTTGGCGACAAGGCCGGGCGGCGGGTGGGGGCGGGCCTCGTCGCGGTGCTGGCCTGCCGGCTCGACGACCTGCCGGCCCGCCTCGCGGCCCTCGAAGCCGCGGAAACTTGATCCGCCGCAAGGATTCGGCGGCGGCGGCGCGGCAGGCTCGGCCGCATGGACGCCCTCCCCGATCCGCGCATCCGGCTTGAAGCCTATGCGCGCCAGAACCTGCCCCGCTACACCTCCTATCCCACCGCGCCGCATTTCGGACCGCTTGACGAGGCGACCTATCGCGGCTGGCTCGGCACGATCCGGCCGGGGGATGCGCTCTCGCTCTACCTGCACATCCCCTTCTGCCGCACGCTCTGCTGGTATTGCGGCTGCCACACCGCGATCACGCGCAGCCCCGCGCGGCTCGCGCGCTATGCCGAGGGCCTGGTGCGCGAGACCGGGCTGCTCGCGGCCGCGCTGCCGCCGCGGCCGGAGGTGGCGTCGCTGCATCTCGGCGGCGGCACGCCCTCGGCGCTCGGGGCGCGCGGGCTCGTCCAGGTGATGGCGGCGTTGCGCGTGGCCGTCGCCTTCCGCCCCGAGGCCGAGCTTGCGGTGGAATGCGATCCGCGCACGCTGGATGACGCGATGGTGGGTCTGCTCGCGCGCGAGGGTTTTCGGCGCGCCAGCCTCGGCGTGCAGGACATGGACCCGGGGGTGCAGGCGCGCATAGGGCGCATCCAGCCGGCGGAACTGGTGGCAGAGGCGGTGAGGCGCCTGCGCGGGGCGGGGATCGGCGCGATCAATTTCGACCTGATGTACGGCCTCCCCGGGCAGACCACCGCGCATGTCGCCGCCAGCGCGCGCTTCGCGGCGGAGCAGGGCGCGGATCGCGTCGCGGTCTTCGGCTATGCGCATGTGCCCTGGATGAAACCGCACCAGAAGGCGATCGCGGAGGAGATGCTGCCCGGCGCGCTCGAACGGATCGAGCAGGCGGAGGCCGCCGAGCGCGCGCTGCTCGCCGAGGGGTATGTGGCGATCGGGCTCGATCACTTCGCACGGCCCGAGGACCCGATGGCGCGCGCGCAGGCATCGGGCGTGCTGCGGCGGAACTTCCAGGGCTACACCACGGACCGCGCGCCGGTGCTGCTCGGCCTCGGCGCGAGCGCGATCGGCGCGCTGCCCCAGGGCTATGTGCAGAACCAGCCGGATGAGCGGGCCTGGCTCGCCGCCATGGAGGCCGGGCACCTGCCGGTGGCGCGCGGCCTGGAACTGACCGAGGAGGACCGCGTTCGGCGCAGCATCATCGAGGCCGTGATGTGCGACCTCGAGCTCGACCTGCTGCGCGTGCCGGCGGCCGTGTGGCGGAGCGCGGAGCCGCGGCTCGCGCCGCTGCTGCGCGACGGGCTGGCCCGCGTGGCCGACGGGCGGCTGCGCGTGACGGAGGCGGGGCGGCGCTTCGTCCGCCATGTCGCCGCCTGCTTCGACGCGCGGCTCGGCGCCGCGCGGCACAGCGCGGCGGTGTAGGGTTCAGTCCGGCAGACCGAACAGCGCCGCCGGGTTGGTCGCGGTCATGCGGCGGATCTCGGCTTCGGTGAAGCCGACGCTCTCGGCCATCAGCAGGTATTCGCGGAAGGCCTCGACCGGCGGCGGCAGCAGATAGACGCCGGCATCGGAGGAGAGGATGCAGCGGTCGCCCGCGGCGCGCATGCGCGGGGCGAAGTCGTGGATCGTGGCGCCGCCGCTGATCCGGTGCTTCTCCTCGTCCACATGCGTCAGCCCGATCTGCGTCGCATGGGTCAGGATGAAGAACGACAGCTCGACATAGCCGCCGAGCGCCACGATGGCGCGGATCTCGTCCTCCGCGTAGCGCGAGCCGTGGGTGCGCAGCCGGGTCACCCCGCGCCGGCGCGCTTCCTCCACCAGCGCGACCGCCTCGTGCCCCGCGACATGGCCGCAATCGAACACCACGTCCTTCGCCGCGCAGAGCTCCATGATGGCGGGCACCGGATCGGGCACGCGGCCGTTGCGCGGGACCTGGAAGGTGGTCTCGAGGAAGGCGGGGCTGCGGCCCTCGCGCTCGGCGATGTAGCGCGTGTGGTGCGTCGGCAGGCTGACGAAGCGCGCGCCGGTGCCCGGGCCGTAGCCGTAGCCGATCGCGGCCTTCGCCACCTCCAGCGTCACGCCGCCGGCGGTAGGCTGCATGATGACGCCGCCGAAGGCGTGGCAGCCGAGATGGCCGAGCTCGTCATTGGCCAGCGCGGCGAAGCCGGAGGTGTTCTGGAAGTTGCACATGATGCCTATGGCGCGCATCCCCGCCGCCGCGGCCTGGCGCACCGCCTCGAACACGTTGACGGAGCGGCCGTTGAGGTGCGGCGCGCAATGGACGTGGCAGTCGATCGCGCCCTTGAGCAGGTGCGCGCCGGGAATCGTGTAGGGCATGGGGTCCTCTCAGTGTCTCAGGATCTTCGCCGTGAAGTCGCGCAGGCGCGGGCTTTCGGGCGCGTCGAAGATGCGCGCGGGCGGGCCGCTTTCCACGATGCGGCCGGCATCCATGAAGACGACGGTGCTCGCCACCTCGCGGATGAAGGCCATCTCGTGGCTCACCACCAGCATCGTCATCCCCTCCGCCCGCAGCGCACGGATGGTGTCCAGCACCTCCGTCACCAGTTCGGGATCGAGCGCGCTCGTCACCTCGTCGAGCAGCAGGATGTCGGGCCTGAGCGCGAGCGCGCGGGCGATCGCGACGCGCTGCTGCTGGCCGCCCGAGAGCTCGTCCGGATAGGCGTGCAGCTTGGCGCCGAGCCCGACCCGCTCCAGCAGGGCGCGCGCTTCGTCCTCGACCTCGCGCGAGGGTCGCTTCTTCACCAGGGTCGGCGCGACGGCGACGTTGCGCAGCGCGGTCATGTTCTGGAACAGGTTGTACTGCTGGAAGACGATGGCGAAGCGCTCCCGCGCCGCGCGCAGGCTGGCGCGGCTGCCATAGTCCAGCGCCTGGCCCGCCACCGTGACGCGCCCGGCGCGCGGCTTCAGCAGCCCGACGAGCGCGCGCAACAGCGATGACTTGCCCGAGCCCGAGGGGCCGATCAGCCCGACGACCTCGCCCTGCGCGACCTCGAGCGAGACCTCGCGCAGCACATCGGTGCGGCCGTCATGGCTGGCGCTGACGCCTTCGAGGGAAAGGAATGCCATCGGCGCGAGTGTCCCGGCGCGCGGGTGGATGCGTCAAGCCGGCGGCGCTAGGCTCGGGACCATGAGCGGAAGCTTGCGAATCGCGGGCGTCGGGCGGCCGGCCGAGGTGGCCTTCACCTGGCAGGGCGCGACGCTGCGCGCCCCGGTCGGCGAGAGCCTGGCCGCGGCGCTGCTGGCGGCGGGCGTGCGGCGGCTCGGCGAGGGGCCCGGCGCGCCGCGCGCCGCCTTCTGCATGATGGGCACCTGCCAGCAATGCCTGGTGCGCGTGGACGGAAGGCTGGCGCAGGCCTGCCTGGTGCCGGTGCGCGCGGGCCTGGTGGCGGAGCCGGCGTGACCTACGACATCGCCGTGCTCGGCGCCGGCCCGGCCGGCATGGCGGCTGCGACCGAGGCCGCGCGGCGCGGTGCGCGCACCGTGCTGCTGGAAGAAAGCCCGCAGCCCGGCGGGCAGGTGTATCGAGCCGCGCCGCCCGGCCATGCGATGCCCGACGATCCCGACAAGCGGGAGGGTGATGCGCTTCGCGCCGCGCTCGCACGCAGCAGTGCGGAGATCCGCACCGGGCATCGCGTCTGGGGGCTCGGCGGCGGGCCGCTCGTGCCGCAGGGCGCGCCGGCCGCGCCCTTCCGGCTGGACGCGCTGCATGACGATGGCCCGGTGACGCTGGAGGCGCGCGCGCTCATCCTCTGTCCAGGGACGCAGGAACGCATCATGCCCTTCCCCGGCTGGACGCTGCCCGGCGTGATCGGGCTCGCCGCCGCGACGATCCTGCTCAAGGCGCAGGGGGTGCTCCCGGGCCAACGCGTCGTCGTCGCGGGGGCGGGGCCGCTGCTCTATGCGGTGGCCGCGAAGCTGCACAAGGCGGGCGCGGAGGTCGCGGCGGTTGCCGATCTCGCGGCGGCCGGCGAATGGGCGCGCGCCATGCCGGCGCTGCTCGCGCGGCCCGACCTGCTGGCGCGCGGCCTCGCCTGGCGCGCCGCGCTGGCCGCGCGCAGCGTGCCCGTGCTCGCGGCGCACACCGTCATCGCGGCGGAGGGCGGGGAGGTGCTGGAGCGCGTGCGCCTCGCGCCGCTCGGCGGTGGCGCGGCGGATTCCTTCGACTGCGACGCGCTCTGCGTCGGCCATGGCCTGACGCCGGCGACCGAGGCGACGCGGCTGTTCCGCGCCGCGCACCGCTACGATCGTGCCGCCGGCGGCTGGGTGCCGGTGCTGGATGCGGATCGGCGGACCAGCGTGCAACTGCTCTATGTCGCCGGCGATGGCGGCGGCGTGCGCGGCGCGGCGGCGGCGCCGGCCTCGGGCCGCCTCGCCGCGCTGGCGGCGCTGCGCGACCTGGAGAAGCTCGACAGCCGCGCCCATGCCCGCGCGCGCTGGCGGCCCTGGGCGGAGCATTGGCGCGCCGCGCGGACCGGTGGCGCGATGGCACGGATGATGGCGCTGCGCCCCGCGCTCGTGGAGGCGATGCCGCCCGAGACGGTGGTCTGCCGCTGCGAGGGCGTGACGCGGGCGGAGATCGAGGCGGCGCTCGACGACGGCGCGACCGAGATGAACCAGCTCAAGCAGTTCACCCGCTGCGGCATGGGCCCCTGCCAGGGCCGGGTCTGCGGCGAGGCGGCGGCGGAGCTCGTCGCGCGGCGCGTCGGCGGACGCGAGAAGGCGGGCTTCGCCACGGGGCGCATGCCGCTCCGCCCGGTGCCGATGGCGGCGTTGCTCGGCGAGTTCGACTACGGCGACATCCCCGTGCCGGCCCCCGCGCCGATCTGATGTTCGACGCGGCGATCATCGGCGCGGGCGTGATGGGCTGCTCCACGGCGCTGCATCTCGCGCGCGGCGGGATGCGGGTCGCGCTGCTCGATCGCGGCGCGATCTGCCGCGAGGCCTCGGGCGTCAATGCCGGCACGCTGACCATGCAGATGACCCGTGCGGCCCTGATCCCCTATGCGCTGCGCGCGCATGAGATGTGGCTGCGCCTGCCCGAATGGTGCGATGGCGGCGATGTGCTGGCCACCGCCTGCCCGGGCCTCTCCGTCGCCTTCACCGAAGGCGAGGCGGCGATGCTCGAGGAGCGCGCGAAGTTCCGCCGCGCCGCCGGGGCGCCGATCGAGCTGATCTCGGGCGGGCGGGCGATGGAGATCGAACCCGGGCTCTCGGACCGCCTGCTGCTCGCGGGGCATTGCCCGATCGACGGCTTCACCAGCGCCTACCTCACCGGCCGAGCCTTCCGCCCCGCGCTGCTCAATGCCGGCGTCGCGCTGTTCGAACAGCGCGCCGTCTGGGGCGTGGACCGCGAGGCCGGGCGCTTCGTGCTGGAGACTGAATCCGGCCCCCTGCAGGCGCGGCGGATCGTGCTCGCGGGCGGCGTCTGGCTCGAGGAGATGGCGGGCTGGCTCGGCGTGAAGCTGCCGATCAAGGTGCTGATCAACCAGCTCGTCATCACGGAACGCATGCCGCCCGTCATGCGCACCGTGCTCGGCGTCGCCTCCGGCCTGCTCTCGCTCAAGCAGTATGCGAACGGCACGGTGCTGATCGGCGGCGGCTGGCAGGGCATCGGCGACCGCGCGCGCGGCGGACTCGCGGTGCGGGCGGAGAATTTCGCCGGCAACATCCGCCTCGCCGCCCATGCGGTGCCGGCACTGCGCGAGGCGCGGGTGGTGCGCGCCTGGCTCGGGCTCGAGGCCGAGACGGCGGATGCGCTCCCGGCGATCGGCCCGATCCCCGGCGTCGAGAACGCCTGGATCATCGGCAGCGTGCATTCGGGCTACACGAGCGGCCCGTATTTCGGGAAGCTGCTGGCCCAGGCGATGCTGGGCGAGGCGCCCGAGCTGCCGCTGTTTCCCATTGATCGCCTGCTGGCGATGGAGCGCGCATGATACCCGAAGGCCCCAAGCGCTTCCACGGCATCTATCCCTCCACGGTACTGCCGATGCGCGGGCGCGATTTCGCGCCGGACTGGGAGGCCTATGCCCGCCACACCGCGCATTGCGTGCTGCGGCCGGGCATCGCCGGCGTGCTGATGAACGGACATGCGGGCGAGAACTTCGTGCTCTCGCGAACAGAGAAGCGGCGGGCGGTGGACGTGGCCGTCGCGACCGTCGGCGCGACACGCATCGTGGTGGCGGGCGTGAACGCGGAGAGCAGCCTCGAAGCCGCGGCGGAAGCGCGCGACGCGAGGGAAGCCGGCGCGGACGCGATCATGGTCTTCCTGCCCAACGGCTTCGCGCTGGCGCAGACCACCGAGATGGCGCTGCTGCACCACCGCACCATCCTCGCGGCCGTGCCGGGGATGCCGGTATTCCTGTTCGCCGCGCATCACGCCGCCGGCCGCATGGCCTTCACCGAGGAGACCTTCGCCGCGCTGCTCGAGCTGCCCGAGGTGGTCGGCGTGAAGGAAGGCTCCTGGGAGGTGGACCGCTACGACGCGCTGCGCCGGCTCTGCAAGGAGAAGCGGCCCGATGTCGCGTTCTGCGCCAGCGGCGACGAGCATCTGCTCGCCTGCATGGTGCATGGCTCGGACGGGTCGCTGGTGTCGCTGGCCGACATCCTGCCGGACGAGATCGTGGCGCTGGATGCGGCGGTGAGGGCGGGCGATCTCGCCCGCGCCCGCGCCCTGCACGAGACGCTCGAACCTCTGGCCGAGGCGATCTACGGCGCGCCGCCGGCCGGGCGCGCGACCGCGCGGCTGAAATTCTGCCTGGCCGAGATGGGCGTGATCCCGGATGCGGCGCTGCGCCCGCCGCAGCCGCCCATCAGCCCGCAGGAAGCGGCGATGCTGGTTGCGGCGATGCGGGAGTCCGACTTGTGAGGCGCCGCTCCGCCCAGCGGCCCAAGGCGGCCAACGCCCAGCCGACGAAAAAATACAGCACGAGCGCCGAGCCATAGGTCAGCAGCGCGGAGAAGCCGCGCTGGGTCAGCATCTTCGCCGCGAAGGTGATCTCGATGAAGCCGATCTGGCTGACCAGCGAGGTCTCCTTCACCATGCTCAGCACATGCGCGATCGAGGGCGGCAGGATCACCCGCCAGGCCTGCGGCAGCACGATGCGGCCGAGGACGGTCCAGGGCGGCAGGTTCATCGTCAACGCCGCCTCCCACTGCGTGGGGCGCACGGATTCGAGGCCGGCGCGGATGTTCTCGGCCGCCAGCGCGCTCATCCGGATCGCGACCGCGGTGACGGCGACGACCCAGAGCGGCGCCTCCAGCTTCGCGAACTGCGAGAGGAAGAAGACCAGCAGCAGGAGCACGAGAAAGGGAATGCGTCGGAAGATCTCGACCCACAGCACGCAGAGCGCGCGGGCCGGCCCGAAGGGAACGAGCTGCGGCAGGCGCAGCGCCGCCAGCGCGAAGCCCACCGCATAGCCGAGCGCGCAGCCGAGCACGCTCGCGATCAGCGTGTTGCCCACCGCTTCCAGCAGGAAGCGGATGTTCCACCAGGTGAAGAAGCGCGGCGCCTCCGCGACGATGATGTCCCAGGCCGACATGGATCAGAACACCTTCGCCCGGATGCGGAACATCCAGCGCCCGACCAGCCACAGCAGCGCCGAGGCGATGATCGTCAGCACGATGTAGATGCCGGCGACGACGGTGAAGATCTCGACCGAGCGGAAGGAGATGGCATTGGCGTTTAGCGCCCGCCCCGTCAGCTCCTCCACGCCGAAGATCGCCGCCATGGAGGTGCCGAGCGTCATGATGATGTAGTGGTTGGAGAGCGCAGGATAGAGCGCGCGCACCACATGCGGCGCGATCACGTACCAGACGATCTGAGGGCGCGAGAAGCCCATGCACTCCGCCGCGTCCAGCTCGGCGCGCGGCACGCTCGCGAAGCCGGCGCGCTCGATCTCGGTCAGGTAGGCGCCGGCGTTCAGCGTCATCCCGATCAGCACGGCGGTGACGGGCGACAGCGTGATCCCCATCTCCGGCAGCGCGAAGAAGAGGAAGAAGATCTGCACGAGCTGCGGCGTCCAGGTGAAGAAGCGCACATAGGCGCCGACGAGGGCGCGCGCCGGCCAGGGCCCGAAGCTCAGCACCGCCGCGCCCACGAGCCCGATCAGCAGCCCGCCCGCGAAGGCGACCGCCGCAATCCAGAGCGCGACGAGCGCCCCCATCGCGAAATCCGGCAGGTACTGGAGGATCTGGCCGTATTGGAGGGTCATGTCGCTTCGAAGAAGGGTCGTGCCCTGGCCACTGGCCGCCCCCCGCGAACCTGCCGCCGCTTTGCCGCGGCAGGCCAGACCTTCATCGCAAGCCCGGGCGCCAAACCGGGGCCCCCCTGAAGACGCGAAGCGGCTTCGTGGGGATGCTCAGAACATCGGGTTGAACGGGATGCGCGTGGTCATCGGCACGCCGAACCACTTCTCCCAGGTCTGGTTGACGAAGTTGGAGCGGTGCATCTCGAACAGCACCACGTTCAGTGCATCGCGCAGCGTGTGGTTCCCCTTCTGCACGCCGATGCCGACCCAGAAGCTCGCCAGCACCTCATCGAGTATGCGCCACGGCACGCCCTGGAAGTTGCGCATCGGGATCACGACGCTTTCCGCGACATCCACCATCGCATCCGCCCTTCCCTGCGCCAGCGCGCGGAAGCAGTCGGGGTAGTTGTCGAGCAGCGTCACCTGCGCCTGCGGCGCATTGGCCTGGATCCAGGGCACGCCGACCGTGCCGCGCACCTGCACCAGCCGCACCGCGCGGTTGTTCAGATCGGCCGGCGCATTGATCGGCACCGCCGTGCCGGACGATTTCGTCAGCACCACCATGGACTGGGTGTGCAGCGGCTGGGTGTAGTCGATGACCAGCACGCGCTCGATGGTGCGCGTGATGGCGCCGAGCACGATATCGATGCGCCCGGCCTGGAGGAAGGGAATGCGGTCCGGCGAGCCGACCTGCACGATCTCCAGTTCCACATTGATGCGGCGCGCGATCTCGCGCGCGATGTCGGCATCGAAGCCGTCGATCTGGTTGCGCTCGTTGAAGGTGCCGAAGGGCGGCAGCGTCGGGTTGATGCCGGCGCGGAGCCGCCGCGAGGACAGGACCTCGGCGAGCGGCCGCGCGGCCACGGCGTTCGGCAGCAGCGCCGCGCCGGCGGCGCCGGCGGCAAGCGAGAAGAGATGGCGGCGGTCGAAGGATGGCATACGAAATCTCCCTGGCTGGCCGGCAAGGCTATGGCGGCGGCGCGGCATCCCGCAAGCGCGGGCGATGCAACCCGCGCGCCAGCCAGGCGACGAGAAGCCCCGCACCGAGCATCGGCGGCGCCAGCAGCGGCCAGGCGAGGCCGGCCAGCGCACCGAGTGCCGGCGGGGCGAGCAACTGCATCAGGTTGTTGCCCTGGATCGTGAGGCCCATCGCCGGCGCGACGAGCGCGGGCTGCGGCACGCTCGATGGCACCAGCGCGAAACAGGCGGCTGGCACGAGCCCGCCGACCGCGCAGGCGAGCAGCGCGAGCGCGCCCGCCGCGCCGGGTGAAGCGAGCAGGAACACGCCCGCACCCGTCCCCCCCATGGCGAGGCTGCCGAGGATCACCAGCCGCTCCGGCGCCGCGCCACGCCGCATCAGAGCGGCGGCGGCGAGGTTGCCGGCGAGATTGGCGAGTGCCGCCAGCGCCGCCGCGCCGCCCGCGATCCCGGTGCCCGCGCCGCGCGATTCGAGGAAGGCCGGCAGGAAGGCGGCGATGCCGAAATAGATGATGTTGTAGGCGGCGAAGCAGCCCGCCACGCGCAGCGGCCGCCGCGCCGCGACCAGGGCGGTGAGCTGCGTGCGCATCGCCGGCGCCGTGCCTCCCGCCGGGCGCGGCATGCGCGGCACCAGCAGCGCGCAGAGCAGCAGCACCAGCACCAGCAGGGCCGCGCAGACGCCCCAGGCCACGCGCCATCCCGCAGCTTCCACGATCGGCGCGGTCAGCAGGCCGAGCGCGATGCCGCCGGGCATGAAGCCGCCCCAGAGCCCCATCGCCGCCGGCCGATCGCGATCCGCCGCGAGCTGCGCGACCAGCGAGGGGGCGGACACGACCACGAGCAGGAACCCCGCGCCTTCGGCAACGCGGATCGCAAAAAGCGGTCCCGCCGCGGGCGCGATGGGCGCGAGGGCCGCCGCGATGGCCGCCAGCGAAAGCCCCGCCAGCAGACCGCGCCGCGCGCCGATCCGCCCCGCCGCGAGCCCGATCGCAAGCCCGCCGAAGGCGGCCAGCAGCGCCGCCAGCGAAACCAGCAGCGCCGCCGCGGCGAGGGTCAGTCCGAACTCGGCGCCGATCGTGGTCATCGCCGCCGGCACCTTGCCGATCTGCGCCGCCGCCGCGACGCCGGCCAGCACCACCGCGAGGATGGCGCCCCAGGCTGTACCGCCCCCTGCGCCGCCCCCTGCGCCGCCCCCTGTGCCGCCCGGCGTCAGGTGCGGTTCTCGACCAGTTCCACCCGCACGCCGTCCGGCATGCCGAAGAAGGCGATGCGCACGCCGGGCCGCGGCTCCGCTGGGCCCTGCACGACCTTCACGCCGAGCCCGGCGAGATGCGCGATGGACGCATCCAGGTCGTCCGTCGCCAGCCCGACATGCTCGAGGCCGAGGAAGGGCGGCGCCGGCGGCGCATGGGTGCCGGCCGGCACCTCCTCGATGTAGAGCGGCACGCCGCCCAGGCTCATCAGCACGCGGAGCTTCCCGTTCGGATGCGCGCGCCCGGTGACCTCGGCGCCGAAGGCCGCCGTCCAGAGTGCGGCGGAACCTTCGGGATCGGTGCTGCGAAGGTGGATGTGGTGGATGCGGTAGGGTTTCATGGCGGCAGTCTCGCCCAACATCGCGCGGGGCGCCAGCGGGAGAACGGGATGAGGTGGCTCCGGGACCGGCGCGTGCTGGTCGCAATCGGCATCGTGGCGCTGTTCCTCGCGCTGCGCGCCTCGCCGCTCGGGGAGGTGTTCTCGCTCGAGACGCTGGCGCGGCACCGCGCGGCGCTGGATGGCTTCGTCGCGCGCCAGGGCGCGCTCGCCGGTGCGGCCTATGTCCTGATCTACATCGCTGTCGTCGCCTTCTCCCTGCCGGGTGCGACCGCGATGACGCTCGCTGGCGGGCTGCTGTTTGGCGCGGTGAAGGGCACGGTGCTGGCGGTGGTGGCGGCGACGATCGGCGCGGCGCTCGTCTTCCTTCTCGCGCGGCGGATCGCGGGGGCGGATGCGCTGGACCGGCTCGGGCCGCGGGCGGCCGCCATCGCCGCGGGCATCAGGCGCGACGCGGCGAGCTACCTGCTCGTGCTGCGCCTGGTGCCGCTGTTCCCCTTCGTGCTGGTCAATCTGGTGCCGGCCTTCTGCGGCGTGCGGCTGCCGGTCTTCGTCGCCACCACCTTCCTCGGCATCCTGCCGGGGACGGCGGTGTTCAGCCTGGCCGGGGCGGGGCTCGGCGAAGCGCTCGGCGCCGGCAGCTTCGAGATCGGGCGCGTGCTGACGCCGCAGATCCTCGGCGCGCTGATCGGCCTCGCGGCGTTGGCGCTGGCCGCGATCCCGCTGCGGCGCCGCTTCGCGCCGGATCAGCCGAGGAACTGAGCGAGCGCGGGCGAAAGGCCCACTGTCTCGACGCCGGCGGGCGGCGGCAGCGCCGCGCCCGGCGCGGCGGCCGCCGCGATCGCGGCGCGCAGCCCCGCCTCGACCGAGCAGATCACCGGCACGCCCGCGAGCTCCGCGACGCGGGGCGCGAGGCCGGCAAGCCCGGCACCGCCCAGGATCACCACGCCTGCGCCATCCGCCGCCGCGCTGGCGCGGCAGGCCTCGGCCAGCACCGCGAGGGCGCCGTCCGGATCGCGCGCGATCTCGCCGCCGGTCGGCGCCACGGTCCGCACGCCGGCGAGCGCGCCGCCCAGCCCGCGCGCGCCGTAGAACTCGGTCAGCATCGGACCCCAGGCGGCGCCGCCGGTCACCACGCCGAAGCGCGGCGCCTGGGCCAGCGCCGCCTCCGCCGCGGCCTCCGCGAGGCCACGCACCGGCACGGGCGCGATCTCGCGCAGCGCATCGAGCCCCGGCTCCCCGAAGCAGCCGATGAGCACGGCGGCCGCACCCGCGCCATGTTCCGCATAGGCGTCGAGCGTGGCATGCGCGGCGATGGCGGCGGCGGCGCGGCTGGCGATGTAGCGCGCGCCGAAGCGGCCGGTGGCGCCTTGGAAGCGGATGCCGGGCGGGGCCAGCGCATCGCCCATCGCGACCAGCCGATCGGTCATCGCGGCGGTGGTGTTGGCGTTGATCAGCAGGATGCGCATGCGGGCTGCATCGCCCCTTCGCGCGCGGCGCGCAAGGCTGTTAGGCTGGCGCGAACATCCACCAGGGGGAACGCCATGACCGGGATCACACGCCGCGCCGCGCTGCTGGCCGCGGGCGGGCTGATCGCCATGCCCGCCGCGGCCCAAGTGGGCCTCGATGCGCTGGCGCGGGAGGCGGCGGCGGAATCGGGCGATCTGTCCTGGTACGAAAGCAACCCGCTCAACGCGCTGGAGCGCGTGATCGCCGCCTTCAACCGCGGCGCCGGGGCGCGCATCCGCGTGCGGCCGGAATCGGTGCCGGGCGGCGTCGGCATTGTCGGGCGCGTGGCGAACGAGGCGCAGGCCGGCGGGCGCACCGCCGATCTCGTCAGCCTCGGCGGTTCGGGGGTGATGCGGCTCAAGGAACGCAACCTTCTCGCCGATGCCGGCTGGCGCGCGCTGGGCTTCCCCGAGAGCTTCGTGGCCGAGGAATCGCTGCTGACGGCGGCCGCGCTCTACTGCGTCGTCTACAACCGCAACGAGGTGAAGCCCGAAGACGCGCCGAAGACCTGGGAGGACCTGCTGCATCCTCGCTTCCGCGGCCGCATCGGGAGCTGGGTGCGGATGGCAGCCTTCGCCGAGCTCGCCTTCGTCTGGGGCGAGCAGCGGACCACCGCCTTCTACGAGCGCTTCCTGCAGCAGAACCCGATGCTGTTCCGCTCCACCGCGCCGCTGGCGCAGCAGGTGGCGGCCGGCGAGGTCGCAGTGGGGCTCGGCATCTACCACACCGCGCTGCCGGCGATCCGGCGCGGCGCGCCGATCGAGGTCGTGCTGCTCGATCCCACGCCCGTCAGCGCGATCTGGACCGCGGTGACGAGCGCGGCGCGGCGGCCGCACGCCGCGAAGCTGCTCGGCGCCTGGCTCGGCACGGCCGATGGCGCGCGCGCCTATGAGCAGGCGACGGAACGCGGCCATCCGCTGCTGGCGGAGACCGAGACGGGACGGCGGGTCGGGCGGCTGACGCTGACGGAATGGCCGATGGCGCGGAAGGACGAGTACGCGCGGCTGTATGACGCCTACAACGCGCGGGTGAACGAGGCGAGCGCCCGCTGACCGGCCCTCAGGCGCCGGGCGCCGGCTCCGCCGGCTTGGCTTGCGCGCCGACGCGCTGTCGCGCCTGGCTCCGCGGCTGGTCTGCGCGCGGGGCCGCATGCGCGGCCCTGGGCCTCAACCCCTCGGGAATGGCGCGAGCCCCAGCCCGCCCCCCCGCGGCACGCGCATCACCGCGCCGGCTTCGACCTTCGGCATGGGGCCCAGATCCTCGGCCAGGAACCGCCCCATCGGGATGCCGCAATCCGGCAGCGGCGCCGGCAGCGTCGCCGCGACATGCAGCGCGACCGCTGTGCCGATCGCGCTTTCGAGGCTCACCGTCACCGTCACGCCGATCCCCGCGTCCGTCGCGCGGCGGATCATCGCGCCGGCGCGGTCCGGCCCGCCCGCGCGCTGCGTCTTGAGGATGATCACGTCCGCCGCCTGAAGGCGCAGGATGCGCTCGAGGCTCGCGAGATCCGTGGCACTCTCGTCGAGCGCGATCCGGATCGGGCTGCCGCGGCGAAACAGCGCGATCTCCGCCATGGGGCGCGAGGACGGGATGGGCTGCTCGACATAGTCGATGTCGAACTTCCAGAGCGCGCGGAGATGATCCATCGCCCAGGCCGGGTCCCAGGCCTCGTTCGCATCGAGCCGCAGCTTCGCCGCCGGCGCGGCGGCGCGAATCGCGGCGACCCGGGACAGATCGGCGGCACGGTCCTCCCAGCATTTCACCTTGAGCGTCCTGTAGCCCTCGGCGACCAGCGCGGCGGCGCGCGCGGCCGCTTCCTCCGGCGTCTTTTCCGTCACCAGGCCGTTCACCGGCACCTCCCAGGCCACCGGCGTGCCGGGCGCGATCAGCGCGGCGAGCGGAACGCCCTGCGACGCGGCGCGCGCCGACATCCAGGCTGCGGCGATGCCGCAGCGCAGGCGGGGCGGCACGCTGCGGGCATCGAGCAGGGCGAGGAAATCCTCGGCCTCCACCGGCAGGTCCGCGACCAGCGCCCGCGCCTCGGCCGCCAGCGCCTCCGGGTCCGTGTCGAGATGGATGGGCGGCGCGGATTCGCCGAAACCCTCCTGGCCGAAGGCCGTGACGCGCACCAGCAGGCCGCGCCGTTCGCGCTGGACGCCCTTCGCCCAGCGGTATTCCTGCGCGAGCCGGAGCCGATAGGGCCGGATCTCGATGGTCATTCCGCATCCTCGGGCCTGCCGCGCACCACCACGCACCGCTCCGGCGGCAGGCGGAGCGAGACCGTTTCGCCTTCGCCGCGAAGTTGCCCCGACGTGCTTTGGGCGCGCAAGAGGGCGCCGCCGGCGAGTTCCACCAGGTATTCCACGAGGCGCCCGGAGAAGACGACGCGGCGGATCACGCCCTCGCGCGTGTTCGGGCCTTCGCTGCCGAACTCGATGTGCTCCGGCCGGATGAGCAGGGAAAGCGGGCCGCTCGCGGGCTCGTCGGTGCTGGCCAGCCGGCCGAGCGGCGTGTCGAGCCAGAGATGGCCATCCGCCTGGCCGGCGAGCGTGCAGGGCAGCAGGTCCGCCTGGCCGACGAAGCGCGCGGCAAAGACCGTGCGCGGGCGGAGATAGAGCGCACGCGGCGCCGCTTCCTCCACCACCACGCCGTCGCGCATCACCGCGACACGATCCGAGAGCGCCATCGCCTCCTCCTGGTCATGCGTGACGTAGATCGCCGTGGTGCCGATGCGGCGCTGGAGGTCGCGCAGCTCCACGCGCATCTGCTCGCGCAGCCGCGCATCGAGGTTGGAGAGCGGCTCGTCCAGCAGCAGCAGCCGCGCTTCCTTCACCACGGCGCGGGCGAGCGCCACGCGCTGCTGCTGCCCGCCCGAGAGCAGCGGCGCCGGCCGGTCGCGGAAGGCGCCGAGGCCGACCATCTCCAGCGCGCGCGCGACCCTCCGTTCCGCCTCCGCGCCGCGCACGCCGAGCGCATCGAGCGGGAAGCGGACATTCTCGGCCACCGTCATGTGCGGCCAGATGGCGTAGGACTGGAACACCATCGCGATGTCGCGCCGGTTCACCGGCAGGGCGATGCCGCGCGCCGCGGAATAGACGGTGACGCCGGCGATGCGGATCTCGCCCGCGTCCGGCGTCTCGAGGCCCGCCACGCTGCGCAAGGTGGTGGTCTTGCCGCAGCCGGAGGGGCCGAGGAGCGTGAAGAACTCGCCCTCCGCGACGGAAAGCGCCACGTCGCGCACGGCGAAGGCGTCCGCGCGGGTGCGGTCGTAGCGCTTGTGCAGGCCGTCCACCTCGAGCATCACGCGCGCTTCCTCGCCAGGGCCTGCCACAGCGCCAGCGCGAGCAGCAGCGCCGCCACGAGCCAGATGCCGACCGCCGCGGCGCGCGTCGGCTCGCCGCCGTTCCACCAGTCCCAGAGCAGCACGGTGATCACCTGGTTGTCGCGGCCCTGCAGCATCAGCGCGGTGGACAACTCGCGCATCGCATGCGCCAGAACCCAGATCCAGATCGCCGCGATGGCAGGCGCCAGCAGCGGCAGGGTGATCCGCCGCAGCACCATCGCCCCGGCCGCGCCCGAGGTGCGGCCGGCTTCCTCCAGTTCGGGATGCAACTGCACCATCACGCCGCCGGCGGCGCGCGTGCCGAAGCTGAGATAGTCGGTGGAATAGGCGACGACGAGGATCCAGACCGTGCCGTAGATCGCGATGATCGGATCGAGCGTCAGATAGACGTAGATCAGCGCCACCCCCATCATCACGCCCGGGATCGCGACCGGGAGGAAGGCGAGCGCATCGAGCACCGCCGAGCCCGGCGCCCGCAGCCGGATCGTGGTCCAGGAGATGAGCGTCGCCAGCACCGCCACCACCGTGGCCGAGATCGCCGCTGCCAGCATGGTGTTCGCCGCCGCCTCGAAGACGCGGGGGCTGGCGAGGAAATCGAGGTGGTTCTCCAGCGTCACCAGCGCCAGCGCGCTGAGGCTCGGCGGCGTCTGGTAGGGCATCAGGCTCATCCACAGCAGGATGCCCATCGGCAGGATCACCGCGAGCAGGAAGAACAGCGCGACGAAGCCGAGTGCGGCGAAGCGCCAGCGGCCGAGCGCAATGCGGCGCGGCCGGAAGCCCTTGCCCGTCACCACGCGATATCGCGCCGCCTCCCGCGTCAGGCGGCGGTAGAGCAGGCCGAGGCCGAGCAGGATCACCAGGAAGAAGGTGGCGAGCGCGCCGACCTGGCCGTAGAGCGGCATCCCGCCCGGCGCCTCGGAGGCGAGGTAGAAGAGTTGCGAGGACAGCACGAATATGCGCGCCGGCATCCCGAGCGTGCCCGGCACCTCGAACACCACGAAGCCGACGATCATCAGGAACACGCCCGCCGCCAGCACCGCCGGCCGCAGCAGCGGGATCAGCACGCGCCGCGCCAGCATCGCGCCCGAGGCGCCGGAGGCGAGTGCCGCTTCCTCCAGCGCCGGGTCCATGTTGCGGAAGGCGGGTGCGAGGATGAGGAAGGCGGTCGAGGTCAGCGCGAGCCCCTGCACGAAGACCATCGCGCCGAGCGAATAGGCGTTGAAGACGGGCCCGGTCGCGCCGAACCATTCCCGTGCCGCGATGTTGAGCGCGCCGGCACGCGGCGAGAGCAGCATCGCCCAGCCGATCGCCATGAGCAGCGGCGGCGTCGCCATCGGCAGGATCACCAGCGCGCGCACCAGGCCCGCCCCGGGCAGGTCCGTTCGCTCCACGAGGAAGGCAAGCGTGGCGCCGAGCGTGAGCGCGATCGCGACCGAGCCGATGGCGAAGATCAGCGTGTCACCGAGCAGCCGGGCGAAGCCGGGCGCGCCATAGACCGCGGCATAGTTGGACAGCGTCCAGCCGGGGTCGAAGGGAAAGCCGGTCGGCCGCAGCGAGGCGAGGATCAGGAACAGGATCGGCACCGCGACAAGGTAGGTCAGCATCGAGCCCAGCAGCAGCGAGGGCCAGGCGCGCCTGAGCCATGCCCCCCTGCCCTGCCGCATCCCCGAATCCCCCCGGTCCAGGCCCGCATCGTGACGCCGCGCGCAAAGCGTCGCAACATGGGGCCGGTAGGAGATTTCGCATGAAGACACGCGCAGCCGTGGCCTGGGCCGCCGGCAAGCCGCTCGACGTGACCGAGGTGGAGATCGAGGGCCCGAAGGCGGGCGAGGTGCTGGTGGAGGTGAAGGCGACCGGCCTCTGCCACACCGATCTCTACACCCTCTCCGGCGCCGATCCGGAGGGGCTGTTCCCCGCGATCCTGGGGCATGAGGGCGCGGGCATCGTGCGCGAGATCGGCGCGGGCGTGACGAGCGTGAAGCCCGGCGACCACGTGATTCCGCTCTACACGCCGGAATGCCGCCAGTGCAAAACCTGCCTGAGCCGGCGGAGCAACCTCTGCACCGCGATCCGCGCGACGCAGGGCAAGGGCGTGATGCCGGACGGGTCCAGCCGCTTCCGCTGCGATGGCAACCAGGTGATGCACTATATGGGGTGCAGCACCTTCGCGAACTTCACCGTGCTGCCGGAGATCGCGGTGGCGAAGGTGCGCGAGGACGCGCCCTTCGAGAAGATCTGCTACATCGGCTGCGGCGTCACCACCGGCATCGGCGCGGTGATCAACACCGCCAAGGTCTGGCCCGGCGCCAATGTCGCGGTGTTCGGGCTCGGCGGCATCGGGCTCAACGTCATCCAGGGCGCGCGGATGGTCGGCGCCGACCGCATCATCGGCGTGGACATCAACCCCACGCGCGAGGCGATGGCGCGGAAGTTCGGGATGACGGATTTCGTGAACCCCGACGCGATCGGCCGCGACAAGGTGGTGCAGGCGATCGTGGACCTGACGGGCGGCGGGGCCGATTTCAGCTTCGAATGCATCGGCAATGTCCAGGTGATGCGCCAGGCGCTGGAATGCACGCATCGCGGCTGGGGCGAGAGCATCATCATCGGCGTCGCCGGCGCCGGGCAGGAGATCGCGACGCGCCCCTTCCAGCTCGTCACCGGCCGCGTCTGGAAGGGCACCGCCTTCGGCGGCGCGCGCGGGCGGACGGATGTGCCGAGGATCGTGGACTGGTATATGGGCGGCAAGATCAACATCGACGACCTGATCACCCATGTCCTGCCGCTCGACCAGATCAACCACGGCTTCGAACTGATGGAGCGCGGCGAAAGCATCCGCTCCGTCGTCGTCTATTGAAGAGGAAGACCCCATGCAGAACGAGGACCAGGTCTGGCGCATCGTTGACGAGAAGCGGCCCGACTTCACCGCGCTCGCCGACCGCGTCTGGGGCATGCCGGAGCTCTCCTACAACGAGCACCGCTCCGCCGCCGAGCATCGCGCCATGCTGGAACGCGAGGGCTTCCGCGTCACCACCGATGTCGCCGGCATCCCGACCGCGGTGATGGGCGAGGCGGGTGAGGGCGGGCCGGTCATCGCCATCCTCGGCGAATACGACGCGCTGCCGGGCCTCAGCCAGGAAGCCGGCATCGCCGAGCCGAAGCCGATGCCGGGCGAGACGAACGGCCATGGCTGCGGCCACAACCTGCTCGGCGCCGGCGCGATGCTGGCGGCCGCGGCGGTGAAGGACTGGCTGAAGGCCAACGGCATCCAGGGCCGCGTGCGCTACTATGGCTGCCCCGCGGAGGAAGGCGGCGCCGCCAAGGGCTTCATGGTGCGCGAGGGCGCCTTCGACGACGTGGACATCGCCATCTCCTGGCACCCGGCCTGCTTCGCCGGCGTGAACGAGCCGGTCAGCCTGGCCAACACGCGCATCGACTTCACCTTCAAGGGGCGGTCCGCGCATGCCGCGTCCTCCCCGCATCTCGGCCGCTCCGCACTCGATGCCTGCGAGCTGATGAGCGTCGGCGTGAACTACATGCGCGAGCACATGCCCTCCGACGCGCGCATCCACTACGCCTATCTCGACGCCGGCGGCATCGCGCCCAACGTGGTGCAGGCGCGCGCGAAGGTGCGCTACCTGATCCGCGCCCGCAGCCTGGACGAGCTCCGCCCCCTCATCGCCCGCGTCCGCAAGATCGCCGATGGCGCGGCGCTGATGACGGAGACGAGCGTGGAGACGCAGGTGGTCTCAGCGGTCTCGAACCTGATGGGCAACACGCCGCTCGAGGAGGCGCTGCACGCCAACCTCGAACGCCTCGGCCCGCCGCCCTTCACCGCCGAGGACCGCGCCTTCGCCGCCGAGATCCAGAAGACGCTCCGGCCGGAGGACATCTCCTCCTCCTACCGCCGGCAGGGACTGCCGCCGAAGGAGGGCGAATCGCTGCCCGACTCCATCGTGCCCTTCGGCGCGAAGGGCGCGGGGATGGTCGGCTCCACCGATGTCGGCGACGTGTCGTGGAAGGTGCCGACGGTGCAGGCGCGCGGCGCCACCTGGGCCATCGGCACGCCGGCGCATAGCTGGCAGGCGGTGGCGCAGGGCAAGTCGGACCTCGCGCATACCGGCATGGTGCATGTGGCCAAGGCAATGGCCGGCACCGCGCTCGATGCGCTGCGCAACCCGGAGCTGATCCGCCGCGCCAAGGAAGACCACCACCGGCGCACCGGCGGCAGGCCCTACGAAAGCCCTCTGCCGGCGGATGCGAAGCCGGCGCTGGGGATGTCGCTGGCGGAATAGCGCCCGACCCGGACAGGAAACCCTTCGTCAAGCCCGCTGCGGCAAAGGCTGCAGCGGGCGCCCCTTGCCCGCGGGGATCAGCCGTGTAGCAAGGGGGGCTCCTGCCGGAGGAGTTGCATGGAGTCCGCGAAACAGCCGCGCAAGCCGCGCGAAGCCCCCGGCCGCATCCCAGAGGAGACGGTGCGCTGGGGCTTCCGGATGCTGGCTGGGCGCGAGCCGGTGAACGAGGCGGAGCTCGAGGCCTTCCAGGCCCTGCCGGACCTGCCCGGGCTGCGCCGGACGCTCGCCAACACGCATGACTTCCACGCCTTCTTCGGCGCGCTGTTCACGGCGCACCAGGCCTGGACCATGCCGCTCTTCCTGCTGCGCCCGCCGGGCGTGGAGGGGCTGGACTGGCGCTTCGAGCCGCCGAGCCTCGACAAGCCGGTCTGCCAGATGTCCGGCCTCGGCCAGTTCGCGGAGCCGGCCTATCTCGAAATCGCCGCGGCGATGGGCGTGCGGCCGGCCAAGACAAGGGCGCTGTGGGAACAGGCCTGGGTCATCGCCATCCTCGCCGAGGCCGGCGCCATCGCACCGGGGCGGCGCGCCTTCGGGCTCGAGACGGCGCGGGAGCGGGTGGCCTCCGTCCTCGCGTCGCGCGGCGTCGAGGTGCTGGTCACCGCCGGCAACCTGCCCCATGCCGCCGCGATCGAGCGCCGGCGGCTGCAACTGTTCCACCCCGAGGCGGTCGCGATCGAGGATTTCGACCAGATGGTCGCCTGCGGCCAGCTCGACCCGCGGCAGGTCGCCTCGCTGCCGGAGGGGCAATACGATGCCTGCTGGTCCATCGGCCTGCCCGGCCGCGTGGGCTCCATCGCGACCGCGCTCGATGTCTTCGAGGCGAGCCTCACGCCGCTGAAGCCGGGCGGCATCGCCGCGCATGTGGTCAGCCTCAACCTCACCTCGGACGGGCTGACCTGGGAGGAGCCGGACAATGTCCTGCTCCGCCGCCGCGACATCGAGGGCTTCGCGCAGCGCCTGGCCGCCGCCGGCCACCGGCTGCTGCCGCTGAACACCCATCCGGGCGCCGACCCGGGCGACGAGCATGTCCACAACGAGCTCGGCGCGGCCGTCGGGCTCCGGCAGCGGCGGGGAATGATGGTGCATTCCGCCTTCGGCCTCGCCATCCGCAAGGCAGGGTGAAGGGCTTGCCCCCCCGGCCCTGCCGTGCTGCTTGCGGGCCGGTCCCCGGAGACTAGGCATGGTGTTGCAGCGGTTGAGCCGCCTCGCGCGCGGCAAGGGCAGGTCGGAGGAGGAAGCCGGGACGCCGGCGGCCGGCGGAACCGACGCCATGCCCGTGACCGCCGCCGCCGCGACCTGGGCGCTCCGCCTGCTGATCGGCCGCGAACCGGGGAACGAGGCCGAGCTGTCCCTGCACCGCCAGCACAAGTCGCTCGGCGAGCTGCGCAGCAGCTTCATGGACACGCCGGAGTTCAAGACGCTGCAGGCCCGGCACGCGGCGAAGCGGCCCGGCTACGCCATCCCGCCCTTCCTGGCCCGCCCGCCCGCCGACCCGACGATCCCCTGGCGGTTCGAGCCGCCGACGCTCGCCAATGCCGTGAGCCAGCTCTGCACCGCGAGCCAGTTCGCGGAACCCGCCTTCGGCGAGTTCATCGCCGACCTGAAGCTGCACCCGGGCCATCACCGCAAGCTCTGGGAACACGCCTATATCCTCTCGGTGATGCTGCGCGAGGGCGTGGTCGGGCCGGGCCGCAAGGCGATGGGCTTCGGCTGCGGCAAGGAACGCATCCCCGCCTTCCTCGCCGCGCGCGGCGTGCAGGTGCTGGCGACCGACGCACCCTCCGACGAGCTCAACAACCAGGGCTGGGCGACCACCAACCAGTACGCGAACCAGGTCTCCGACCTGTTCTTCGAGGGCATCGTCGGCCGCAAGGTGTTCGAGCGCCTGGTCAGCTTCCGCCCCGTGGACATGAACGCCATCCCCGAGGATCTCGCCGGCCAGTTCGACGCCTGCTGGTCCACCTGCTCGCTCGAGCATCTCGGCTCGCTGAAGCATGGGCTCGACTTCATCGAGAACAGCCTGACCGTGCTGCGTCCCGGCGGGCTCGCGGTGCACACCACCGAGTTCAACCTCGGCTCCAACGACGACACGATCGAGACGCCGGGCCTCTCGATCTACCGCCGCCGCGACATCGAGGAGCTGGCCGCGCGGCTGGTGGCGGCGGGGCACCGTGTGGCGCCGCTGAACTTCTACCCGGGGCATGAGGAACTGGACGAGGTGATCGACGTGCCGCCCTACAGCCGGCCGCATCTCAAGCTGCTGCTCGGCCACTACACCCTCACCTCCATCGGGATCATCGTCCGCAAGAAGATGTGAGCGGCCCTTTCCGCGGGGCTGCCCTGCGCAGGCGGGCGTGCCGGCCCGGTTGAGCCCGCTCTGCCAGGGTGGGAATGTGCCGCCCGCAAGGCCGAGAACCCATGATGCGTGCCGCACCCCTGCCCGTCTCGCCGGGCGTCCTGATCGCCTGCGCGGTGATGGCCGCTGCGCTCGCCATGGGGCTGCGCAACTCCTTCGGCCTGTTCCTGAGCCCGATGACGACGGCCTATGGCTGGACCGCCTCCGGCTTCGCCTTCGCGATCGGGCTGCAGGTGCTGCTCAACGGGGCCTTCCAGCCGCTCTGCGGCCAGCTCGCGGACCGCTTCGGCGGGCGGCGTGTGGTGATGGGGGGCGGGGTGCTCACTTCGCTCGGCATCCTCGGCATGGCGCTTTCGGGCAGCCAGGCGGCCTTCACCTTCTTCGCTGGGCTCGTCATGGGCTTCGCCGTGTCGGCCGCCGGGATGCCGGTGATCATCGCCTCGCTCACCCGGCTGCTGCCCGCCGAGAGCCGCGGCCGCGCGGTCGGGCTCGGCACGGCCGGCTCCTCCTTCGGGCAGTTCCTGGTGGTGCCGCTGGTCGGGTTCGGGATCGCCGGCTTCGGCTGGGAAGCGACGCTCTGGCTGATGGCGGCGGCGGCGCTGCTCATGGTCCCGCTCGCGCTGCCGCTCGTGGACCGGCCGGCCGCGAAGACCGTGGGCGAGGCGGAGGAGACGGCGCAGGCGGCGCTTCGGCGCGCCTTCCGCACGCCGACCTTCTGGTTCCTGTTCTTCGGCTTCTTCGTCTGCGGCCTGCATGTCTCCTTCCTCACCGTGCACATGCCGGGCTTCGTCCATGCCTGCGGCCTGCCGGTCGCGGTGGGGGCGGGCGCGATCAGCCTGATCGGGCTGTTCAACATCTTCGGCTCGCTGGCGGCCGGCGAGCTCGCGCAGCGCTGGCGGCGGCGGGAGCTGCTGGTCATCATCTACGCCGCGCGCGGCGTGCTGATCGCCTGGCTGATGGTCGCACCCAAGACCACCGAGAACATCCTGATCTTCTCGGCGATCATGGGCCTGCTGTACCTGTCCACCGTGCCGCCGACGGTCGCCCTCGTCGCGCGCAACTTCGGCACGCGCTGGCTGGCGACGATCTTCGGCCTCGTCTTCCTCGGCCACCAGATCGGCGGCTTCACCGGGGCGTTCCTCGGCGGGCTTACGCGCGACTGGACCGGCGACTACACGCTGATGTGGAGCATCAACATCGCCGGCGCCGCCTTCGCAGCGCTGATCCACCTGCCGGTGAAGGACCCCGCGCCGCTGCCGAGGCCCGTGCCGGCCGAGTAGTCGGCGCGGCGCGGCCCGGCTATACCCGGCCCATGGTCAGGGGGCGCGGCATGCGGCTTTGGGCGCTGGTCGGGGCGATGGTGCTGGCGCTCGGCGCCGGCGGGTCGGCGCAGCAGGCGGATCCTCCGCATGCCTGGGTCTTCGGATCCTGGACCGGCGGCATCTTCCCGCCCGGCGACACGACGGGGCCGCGCTGCAGCGGCCAGCCGATCGTGATCTTCGCCCGGGACGTGGTGCTGCGCGCCTCGCCCTTCGACGTCACGTACCGCCAACGCGTGATCGAGACCGTCTCGGCCGCGCCGGATGCGCTGGAGTTCCGCTTCCTGCCCGCCGCGCCGCAGGCCACCCCCTTCGGCACGCGCGTGCCGCCCGATTCCGGCTTCGGCTGCCCGGGCGGGCCGAACGCGCTGCGGGTCGAGCGGCGGGGCGAGAACGAGATCGTCTTCCCGAACTGCGCCGAGTTCCCCTCACCGCTCCGCCGCTGCGGCGCGCCATGACCCTCCGCATCGCGCTGATCCATGCGCTCCGCCATTCGCCCGCGCCGATCGAGGCCGCCTTCCGCGAGCTCTGGCCCGAGCCGCGGCTGATGAACCTGCTGGATGACAGCCTCTCAGCCGATCTCGCACGCGACGGCCGGCTGACCTCCGCGATGACCGATCGCTTCCTGACGCTCGCGCGCTATGCCGCCGGCACCGGGGCGGATGGCATCCTGTTTTCCTGCTCCGCCTTCGGCCCCTGCATCGAGGCCTGCGCGGCGGCGCTGCCCATCCCGGTCCTCAAGCCGAACGAGGCCGCGATCGAGGAGGCTATGGCGCATGGGCGGCGCATCGGGCTGCTCGCAACCTTCCCCGGCACGCTCGATTCGATGCCGCCCGAATTCCCGCCCGGCACCGATCTCGTCCCCTGCCTCGCCGAAGGCGCGATGGCGGCACTCGATGCCGGCGACCTCGAGGCGCATGACCGGCTGGCCGCGGAGGCGGCGCGGCGGCTCGCCGATTGCGATGCGATCCTGCTCGGCCAGTTCAGCCTGGCCCGCGCGGCTCCCAGGGTGAGCGCGGCGACGGGTCGGCCGGTGGTGACGACGCCGGGCTCGGCGGTGCGGAAGCTCCGGGCGCTGCTGGGGCGCTGAACCCGGCGCTCCAGGGCGGCGCCTCGCCCGGCGCGGGCGCGGCCGGCAGTTCTGGCAGCTTGCCGGGATCGTGCCCGCCGGCGAAGCGCACCAGCGCGGCGACGCGGTCCTCGATCGGCGGATGCGTCGCGAACCAGCCGCGGGCGCGCGCCAGCATCGCATCGTGCAGGAACAGCGCGCGCACCTGGTCCGGAATTCGCGCCATGGGCGGCGACTGCTCCACCTTCCGCAACGCGCCGATCATCGCATCCGCATCGCCCGTCATCCGCACCGCTTCCGCATCCGCCAGGTATTCGCGGTTGCGCGAAAGTGCCATGCGCAGCACCAGCGCCAGCAGGTGGGCGAGCACCGCGATCACCACCGCGATCACGATCAGCGCCACGATCACCGCGCCGCTGCCGCGGTTGGACCCGCCGCGCGAGCCGCCGGGGCGGAAGCGGAAGCGGCCGAAGCGCATGGACTGCCAGACGAGATCGGTGACGAGGGTGATGACGCCGACGAAGACCGCCGCGATCACGCCGAGCCGCGCGTCCCCGTTGCGGATATGCGCGATCTCATGCGCGATCACCGCGGACAGCTCGCGGTCGTCGAGCCCGTCCATCAGCCCGCGCGTCACCGTCACCGCCGCCTGGCGGCCCGTGAGCCCTGAGGCGAAGGCGTTGCGCGCCGGGGTCTCGATGACGGCGAGCCGCGGCATCGTCATCCCGCGCGCGATGCAGATCGCCTCGGTGAGATCCCAGAGCCGCTTCTCCTCCGCGCGGTCGCGGATGCGATGCGCGCCGGTGACGAGATCGAGCAACTTGTTGTGCGCGAGCCAGGCGATGGCGAACCAGATCGCGGCGACGACCAGCGCCACCGGGATAACCACCGGCATCAGCCCGGCCGCGAGGTAGAGCCCGTGCTCGACCGTCTTGGCCTCGCCCGCCACGACGAAAAGCGCGACGGCATAGCCCATCATCGCGAGCAGGAAGGGAAACCCCGCCAGCAGCAGGACGGAGCGGAGCGCGGTGTTCCAGGCGTGGGTCCGAAGCCCCGTCGCCGGCAGCATGGGTCAGAACTTCACGGATGGCGGCGCCTGCACCGCCGCGCGCTCCGCCGCGTCGAGCTCGAAGAAGCCACGCTGGGTGAAGCCGAGCGACCCTGCGAAGAACACTGCCGGGATGGACTGGATCGCCGCGTTGAACTCGGCGACCGCGTTGTTGAAGAAGCGCCGCGCCGCGGCGATCTTGGTCTCGAGATTGGAAAGCTCCCCCTGCAGCGAGAGGAAGTTCTGGTTGGCCTTGAGGTCGGGATAGGCCTCGGCCAGTGCGAAGAGCCGGCCGAGCGCACCGGAGAGCATCCCCTCGGCGGCCGAGGCCTGTTCCGGCCCGCGCGCCTGCGTCGCCGCCGCGCGCGCCTGGATCACGGCGTCCAGCGTGCCGCGTTCATGCGCGGCGTAGCCCTTCACCGTCTCGACGAGGTTGGGGATCAGGTCGTGACGCTGCTTGAGCTGCACCTCGATGTCGGACCAGGACTGCCCGACCGTCTGCCGCAGCGCGACCAGCCGGTTGTAGATGACGACCAGCCACAGCAGCAGCAGGACGACGACACCGAGGATGATCCATTCCATGGCGCTGGCCTTCTCCCCTTCCCTGGGGGGCAAGGCTACGCGCCGCGCGCCGCGGCGGGAAGGCCGGTCAGGCGGGAATGAGCCCCACCCGCCGCGCGGCGACGACCTGGTAGAGCGGATCGCCGCGATGCGCGAACTCCTCCCGCGCCGACCATACCAGGGAGATGTCGTGCTCGTCGTCGGACCGGCAGGCGGCAGCCGCGATCGCATCCCACCCCGGCACGGCCAGCGCGCGCTGCCGCGCCGCCTCCTCCGCCGACATGGGCGCCGGGCAGTCCATCTTGTGATAGACGGCCGCGATCGCCTGCCAGAAGTGGCGGATCGCGCGTTCCTGGTCGGCAGGCCCGAGCAGCGGCAGGATCAGCCGCACCCAATGCGCGCCGGTCACCGCATGCAGGGCGCAGAACTCCATCGTGTTGGCGAAGACCAGCAGCGAGGCGCCGGCGATCCGGTCCAGCGTGTCGGGCCGCATCTCCAGCCAGTCGTACACCGGCGCGAATTCCGGCCGCGCGGCGGTGTTGCGCATGAAGTGCCAGAGCAGATCGACCTCCACCGTGACCACGGCGAGTGCGGGCTCGGCGCCGACGCGCAGCAGCACCTCCACCGGATCGGCCGTGACGGGCGGGCCGCCCACACCCTCGCCGAGCGGCAGGTAGGTGGCCGACCAGTAGCCGAGCGCCTCCGCCACCTCCGCGTCATCCTGGGCGTCCACCGCATAGGCCAGCCGCATCAGCGCATGCAGCGCGCTGGCCGGGAAGCCGGCGAGCAGCCGCGGCAGCCATTCCCGCGCAAGCGCCGCGCCCGAGCCGAGGCGGGCGAGCTCGGCGCGGAAGAAGGCGCGGTGCGCGGCCTCGAAATCGCGGTCGCCGAGATGGTTCGCCCAGGTCGCGCGCGTCACCTCCCCGGGCGAGGGCCGCATCGGCGCGAGGCCGGTGTGGTCCCGATAGGCCGCGAGGAAGCGCCGCGCATCGGCTTCCGTGCCGCCGAGCCGGCGCTGCGCATGCAGCACCATCGCGGCATGGTTGGCGAGCTGCGTGCCGAACTCGACACTCAGGCTGCGGGCTTCGGCGAGCGCGGTCATCGGGGGCCCTCCGGTCCTGGTCCGCCGCCATCCTCGCGCGCAGCGCCGGGATTGTCGAATGGCGCGGGCGGCCCGGAAGGCCGGTGCGGGCCCGCGGATGGCGCGGAACCGGGCATCGTTGCCACCTCTGCCCGCGCGCCGGGCAAGGGCGGGGGATCCGTCACACCAGCCGGCCGGCGCGCGCCACCACCCTGCCCGCCTTCACCACCAGCTCCCGCGGCGGCGCGCCCGCCACCGCCTCCGGCCCATGGGCCGCGCGGACCAGCACGAGATCGGCCGGCGCGCCTTCCGCGATGCCGCTCTCCCGGCCCATCACGCGCGCCGACGCCGCCGTGACGAGATCGAGGCCGAGCCGCAGCTCCGCATCCGTCAGCAGCGCGGCGCGGTAGCCGACCAGTCGCGCGCGTTCCAGCATGTCGCCATTGCCATAGGGCGACCAGGCATCGCGGATATTGTCGCTGCCGACGAAAACGGCGACGCCTTCCGCCACCAGCCGCTTCACCGGCATGATCGGCTCCGGCCCCGGGCCGTTCGTCATCACCGCCACACCAGCCTCGGCCAGCGCGGCGGCGGTGCGGGCGAGCGTCGCCTCCTCCACCATCGCGAGCGCATAGGCGTGGCTGACCGCGACGCGGCCCTGCATCCCCGCCGCCCGCGTCCGCGCCGCGATGCGGCGCAGCTCGTAGGCGCCGAGCTCGCCGGGATCGTGCAGATGGATGTCGAGCCCGACGCCCTGCCGTTCCGCGATGCCGAAGACGATGCCGAGCTGGCCCTCGATGTCCTCATCGATGCCGGCCGGATCGAGCCCGCCCATCACATCGGCGCCGGCGCGGATCGCTTCCTCGAGAAGGCCCGCGGCACCCGGGTGGCTCACCACGCCGGATTGCGGGAAGGCGACGATCTGGATGTCGCAGAGGTGCGCCACCTCCGCCCGCAGCGCGAGCAGCGCGTGGAGCCCGGCGAGCCCGACCTCGGTGTCCACGTCCACATGCGTCCGCAGCGCCGTGGTGCCGCGCGCGACGACCTGCTCGACGAGCCGCCTCGCGCGCAGCGCCATGGGTTCCGCGATCGCGCGGCGCTCGGCCTTCTCGGCCTCGATGCGGCCGGCAACTGTCGCGTCCGGCCGATGCGGGCGCCACGGCAGACCAAGATACGTCTTGTCGAGATGGATGTGCCCGTCCACCAGCCCCGGCAGCACGAGCAACCCATCGCAGCGCAGCACCTCCGCCCCCGTCAGCGTCTCCGGCGGCGCGATGCGCGCGATGCGCCCGCCCGCGAGGCCGAGATCGGCCTTCTCGCCATCCAGCGCGCAACCGGCGAGCACGAGGTCATGCGGCATCGGCGAGCAGCTCCTGATAGATCGTCTCCAGTTCATGGCACAGCGCGGCCGGATCGCAGGCCGGGCTCGCGGCGAGCCTCTCGCGCTGCGTCGCGCGCCGCGCCGCGAGGCCGGCGGGATCGGCCGCGAGCCGCGCCGCGAGCGCGACGAAGCCTGGCTCATCCGGCGCGACAAGCTCCTCGAGCCCGGCCGCCGCCAGGATCGAGTGGCTGGTCCGCCCCGCCCAGCGGTCGCCCCGCATGGTCAGCACCGGCACGCCCTGCCACAGCGCCTCCGCCGTGGTGGTGCCGCCATTGTAGGGAAAGCTGTCGACCGCGATGTCCATCGCGTCATAGCCGCGCAGGAATTCATCATGCGGCGCGCCGGCGCCGAGCAGAAGCCGCGCGGCCTCGATCCCGCGCGCGGCGAAGCGGCCGCGCAGCTCCTCGGCATTGCCCGGATGCTCCAGCGCGCGGTTGCGCAGCAGCAGCCGCGCGCCCGGCACCGCGCGCAGCACGGCGCACCAGGCGTCGAGCGTCGTGTCGGTCAGCTTGTAGGCCGAGGCGAAGCTGCCGAAGGTCACGGTGCCACTGGCGAGACAGGGCGGCGGCACGACCTGTGGCGCCGGGTAGAAGACCTCGAAGGGCAGGTAGGTCTGCGCGACGCGCCGCACCTTCTCGATGCAGAAGGCCTCCTCCCCCGGCGGGATGGCGCGCGCATCGCCCACCAGAGCATCCACCTGCGCGAAGCCGGTGGTGCCGTACATGCCGTTCCACGCCACCTGCACCGGCGCGGCGCGATGCGCGAGCAGCGGCAGCCGCGCGGCATGGCTGTAGCCATTGAGGTCCACGAGCACCTCGATCCCCGCCTCGGCGATCAGCGCGGCGAGCCTCTCGTTCGGCACGCCGTCCACCTCCCAGATGCGGTCCTCGTCATGGTCGCGGTAGCCCGAAGCGGCGCCCGGCACGCCGCCATCCACGATGAGGTTGATCTCGAAGCGGCCGCGGTCATGGGCGTTGATCACGCCCATGTACATCTTCATCCAGTTCGGCTTGTCGAAGAAGGCGCCGTAATAGGCGAGCCGGATGCGCCCCGCCCGCTTCGGCCGCGCCCCGATCGGCCGCACGCCGGCACTTGCCGCGCGCGCCCAGCGGCGCCGCATGCCGAGGATCGTCCGGTTGTCGAGCGCGGGATCGCCCGGCGCCATGATCGCGGCATTGGCGATGGCCTGGGCGGAGACCTCCGCATCGCCTTCCCGCACCGCGCGCTCGTTCTCCCGCACCGCCTCGCCGACATGGCCGAGCGCGAAGAGCGCGCGGGCGAGATTGACCCGCATCCGCGCCTCGCCCGGACGCAGCGCGAGCGCCTGGCGCATGGCCGCGATCGCCGCGGCGTAGTCGAGCTGTATCGCCAGCGCCTGCGCGCGCGCGGCAAGGGCGTCGAAGGTCTCGGCGGCGCCGCCTGGCAGGTTCACGGCCAGGCCGCGCAGGCCTCCCAGCCGATCTCGCGCGCATCGGCCTCCGCCCCGGCAACCCATTCGGCGACCAGCGGATGCGCCAGCACCGCCTCGGCATAGGCCTGGGCGTCGGGGGCGAGCGCCACGGAATAGGTGCGGAAGCGGCTCGCCATCGGGGCCCACATCGCATCGGCGAAGCAGAAGCGCGCGCCGAACAGATAGGGCCCGCCCTCACCCCAGGCCGCCCGCGTCTGCCGCCAGCTTTCCTGCACGCGCGCAACCTGCCCCTCCACCCCCGGCCGCGCCAGCAGCTTCACGTTGGAGGGGATGCCGTTGGCGATCGGCCAGCGCTTGATCAGGTTCATCGGCATCGCCGCGCGCAGATCGGGAAAGCTCGCATGCATCTCGGCCGCCGACATGCGCGCCGCGGTGCGCGTCTTGCGCTCGTCCGGCCAGATGTCGCAGCCCGGCGCCAGCTCCCACAGGTATTCCGCGATCGCCAGCGTGTCGGTGACGAGGAAGCCGTCATGGTCCAGCACCGGGATCAGCCCGGTGGGCGAGGCCTTCGCCAGCTTCGCCTTGCTGTCCGGGCGCGAGAGGTAGAGCGTCTCGGCCGTGAAGGCGAGCCCGGACAGCCGGCAGGCAAGCCAGCCCCGCATCGTCCAGGAGGACGACCATTTCGCCCCGATCACAAGCCGCATCATGCGACCAAGTCCGCTCCCCAGTGGCCTTGGCAAGTGCGGCATCCTGCCCCCGCAACGGCTTGATCCGCAAGCACCCCGGTTGACGCGGCCCCCGCCCGCCCGGAACCTCCGCCGCTCCCGACGGAGATGTCCCCGAGATGCAAGACGTGCTGGCGCGCCTGACGAGCGCCGCGGAGGCCGAGGGCGCGGCCTCGCTCGATTTCCTGCGCGAGCTGATCCGCCTCCAGCCCCAGGGCGAGGCCGCCGTGCAGGGCCGCCTGGCCGAGGCCGCCGCCGCCGCCGGCTGCCAGGTGGAGCGCCGCCGCTACCGCCCGGCCGAGGTGGTGCTCAAAGAGGAGTTCGCCGCCGAGGCCGCCATGGCCACCGAGGAACGGGAAGCGGTGCTCGCGCGCCTGCCCGGCACCGGTGGCGGGCGCAGCGTGATCTTCTTCGCCCATCCGGATGGCGAGCCCTTCCAGCCGGCGCATGGCTGGCGCCACGATCCCTTCGCGGGCGAGGTGGACCAGGGGCGCATCCATGGCTGGGGCGTGGCGGACGACCTGGCCGGCGTCGCAACCATGGTCGAGGCGGTGCGGGTGCTGAAGGCCGCGGGGCTCCGGCCGAAGGGTGATGTGATCCTGGCCAGCACGCCCTCGAAGCGCCATGCGCGCGGCGTGCATGCGCTGCTGCATGGCGGCGTCGCGGCGGATGCGGCGGTCTACCTGCACCCGGCCGAATCCGGGATCGGCATGCGCGAGGTGAAGGCGCTCGCGGCCGGCCAGCTCATCTTCAAGGTGACGGTGCCGGGCCGCCTGCCCGCCACCAACGAGCCGGGCCACGCCGCCTTCGCCCATGTCGCGGTCAATCCGGTCCTCAAGGCGGCCGGCGTGATCGAGGCGCTGCGCGCGCTCGACGAACGGCGCGGTGCGCGCGTGCATCACCCGGCGCTGGAAGCGGCGATCGGGCGGTCCACCAACCTCCTCATCGGCGATATCCGCAGCCTCGGCGATGGCCGCGCGAGCCGCGTCGCGCCGGCGGTCCAGCTTTCCTGCGCGCTCGCCTTCCCGCCCGGCGAAAGGCTCGCGGATGTCCGCGCCGAGGTGGAGGCCGCCATCGCCGCGGCCGCCGCCGCCGATCCCTTCTTGCGCGAGACGCCGCCGAAGCTCGAATTCCTCTCGGGCGTCACCGGCGCCGAGGTGCCGCTCGACCATCCGCTCTGGGCCGCGACGAGCGAGGCGGTGCGGCTCGGCACCGGCCAGGTGCCGGAGATCAATCCGCTCCACACTTCCTCCGACATCCGCAACCCGATGGTGCAGTCGGGGATTCCCTGCGTCGGGCTCGGCCCGCTCTGCGGCGACCTGACGCAGAATGGCGGGCGCGACGAATGGGTGGACGCGGCCGACTACCGGCGCGGCGTCGCCGTGGTCGCGGCGCTGATCACGCTGTGGTGCGGCGCGGAACGGGGCTGAGATTGGCCCTGGCGCCACGGCGCCGGGCCGCGCAACATCGTGACGCGAGACAGGGGGAGTTTTCGCATGCAATCGCCCATCCCGATCAAGGAGCCGGCCTGGCTCCGCGAGTTCAAGGCCTTCATCCTGCGGGGGAATGTCATTGACCTCGCCGTCGGCATCGTCATCGGCGCGGCGTTCACCGCGATCGTCTCGAGCCTGGTCGAGGACCTCATCAATCCCGTCATCGGCCTGCTGGTGGGCGGGATCGACTTCTCGAACCTGTTCATCGTGCTGACCGGCGAGCGCATGCCCTCGCTTGAGGCGTCGCGCCAGGGCGGCGCCTCGGTGCTGGCGGTCGGCAAGTTCATCAACGCGATCATCAAGTTCGTGATCGTGGCAATGGCGATCTTCTGGCTGCTGAAGGTGATCAACAGGCTCTACAAGAAGGAGGCCGAGGCGCCGAAGGGCCCCTCGCCCACCGAAGCGCTGCTCACCGAGATCAGGGACGAGCTGCGGGCGCGGCCGAAGTCGTAGGCGGCACCGCGCCGCCATCGGGGGACCATTCGGGGCCGTCGTAGTGCTCCGGCACGGCAACCCGCGCTGCGAGCAGGTCGTCGCGCAGCGCGGCGAGCCTGGCGGCGAGCCCCGGCGTGACCTCGGCGGCGAGCGCAAGGCGCACGGCGGGATCCTCGAGCCCGATGCGCCTGTCCTCGAAGCGGCCGGCGAGGAAGGCGGCGACCGCCGCCTCCACCGCCACGCCGTTGTCGGCAACCGCCGAGGCGAGGAACACCGGGTCCTCCGCCGTCCAGTCGCGCACATTGCCGATCGCGCGCATCCCCGTCGCCTTGCAGGCGGCGATGGCGCCGGCGCGGCCGCCATCGAGCATCGCGAATTGCAGCGCCGCGCCGGCCTCGGCCTGCGCGCGCGTCCAGCGCCCGGCAAGCGGGGGGGCGTGCTGGTCGCCGCAGAAGCCGGTGAGCAGCACCGCATCGGGCCGCGCATGGACCAGCCCGGCGGCGAAGCCGGCCCGGCCCCGCAGGCCCGGCGGCACGCGCTCGCCCGAGAGATGCGCGGCGATCCGGCCCGGCATCCACCAGCCGGCCAGCGCGCCGGCGAGAAAGGCGGACTGCTCCTGCATCACCTCGAAGCAGGCGATGTTCGGGCCGGCGATGCGCCCCTGCGTCACCGCGAAGGCGACGCGCGGGAAGCGCGCCGCGACGGCGAGAACGCCCGCCTCTCCCTGCCCGCCATGCGCGATGACGAGATCGCTGCGCGCGGCGAGTTCGGCCAGCGTACCGGCGCGTTGCGTCGGGTCGGGTTCCCACACGGTCTCCGGCGTCAGGCCGTGGCGCGCCGCGGCGCGGGCAAGGCCGGCGACGCCGGCGGCGTTGAAGCTGCCCGCGCCAGGGCGGCCGAAAAAGACCGCGGCGACCCGGATCATCCCGCCGCCGTGATCCCGAGCGCGCGCACCGCGCCGCCAACCACGCGCACCTCCTCGGCGACGAAGGCGGCGAACTCCGCCGTGTTCATCGGACGCAGCGAGATGCCGAGCTCGTCCCACCGGGACCGCACCTGCGGCAGGGCGAGCGCCGCCTCCACCTCGGCATGCAGCCGCGCCGCGATCGGTGCCGGCAGTCCGGCAGGGGCCGACAGCCCGAGCCAGTTCTCCGCGACGAGCCCCGGGAAGCCCGCATCGGCCGTGGTCGGCACCTCGGGCGCCATGGCCTGGCGCTGCGGCGAGGTGACGGCGATGGCGCGCAGCCGGCCGCTGCGGATGTTCTCGACATTCTGCGGCAGCGTGTCGAAGCCGATCGGGATGGCGCCGCCCAGCAGGTCGGCCAGCATCGGCGAGCTGCCGCGATAGGGCACATGCGTCAGCCGCGCGCCGGTCCGCGCCATGAGCTGCTCGCCGAAGATGTGGTGCACCGATCCCGCGCCCGAACTTCCATAGGCCGGCGGCGCCGGCTGCGCCCTGATCCAGGCGACGAGGCCCGCGAGGTCGGTCACGCCCGCCGGCACCTGGCGCGGATTGACCATGATCACCAGCGGCGTCGCGCCGAGATAGGCGATGTGGGTGAAGCTCCGCACCGGGTCGTAGCCCGCCTGGGGATAGAGCGGCGGCGAGGTGACGATCGGCGCGGTGTTGGAGAGCAGCAGCGTGTAGCCATCCGCCGGCTGCGCGGCGACGTAGGCCGCGCCGAGCGTGCCGCCGGCGCCCGGGCGGTTGTCCACCACGGCGCGCTGCGGCAGCCGCGGGACGAAGGCGTCGGCCAGGACGCGCGCCACGATGTCGGACGACCCTCCGGGTGGGAAGGTGACGACGATCCGGATCGTCCGGCTCGGCCAGCCGGTCTGGGCGCGGGCCTGGTTGCCCAGCCCGAAGGCGGCGGCTGCCGCGAGAAGCGGCAGATGACGGCGGCGCATGTGGGAACTCCCGTGATGTCGCGGTCGATATCGGGGTGTAGGCCGCAAGCCTTGTGCCGCTGTCATCCGTGTGCTGCCTTGCCTGCCATGGCGGGTGGCATCTCGGTGCATGCGGTGGACGTGGCGCGCGGCAGAGTCGCGGAGGGCCTCGGCGTGCGGATCGAGCGGATCGAGGCCGATGGCACGCGGGTGACGGTGGCGGAGGGGCGGATCGGGCCGCATGGCCTGCTCGAACATCCCGTCACCGCCGGCGTCGGCGTGCGGGCCGGCGTGCACGAGGCGCTGCTCGACCTCGGCGGCTTCCATGCCGCGACGGGGGCGGAGGCCTCGCCCTTCCTCGGCCTGGTGCCCTTCCGCTTCAACGTCTTCGACGTTGAGCAGCACTACCATCTGCCGATCAAGTTCACGCCCTACGGCTATTCCATCTGGCGCGGCGCCTGATGCTGCCCAAGGGCCTTCCGGGTGGGATGCCCCCGCAGGCGCGCGAACTCGCGGGCCACGGCCCGGCACCGCCGCGCTTCGCCTGGCCCGGCGGCGCGCGGCTCGCGCTCTCCTTCGTCGTCAACGTCGAGGAGGGCGCCGAGCTCGCGCTCACCTCCGGCGACGAGCGCAACGAGGCCACCTATGAGGCGCGGGAGGAGGTCGTCGGCCATCCCGACCCGTGCATGGAAAGCCACTTCGCCTATGGCAGCCGCGTCGGCCTCTGGCGCATCCTCGACCTGTTCGACGCCTTCGGGGTGAAGGCCACCTTCTCCGCCTGCGGCCGCGCCGTCGCGGCGACGCCCTCGCTGGCCGCCGCACCGCATGCGCGCGGGCACGAAGTCTCGGCGCATGGCTGGCGGTGGGAGCGGCATGCCGGCATGCCGGAGGCGACCGAGCGCGCCGTCATCGCCGCCACCGTCGCGGCGATCCGCGACGCCACCGGCGAACGCCCGCTCGGCTGGCACACGCGCAGCGCATCCTCGGTGAACACGCGACGCCTGCTGCTGGAGGAAGGCGGCTTCCTCTACGATTCCGACTGCTACGACGACGACATCCCGCGCAGCCTGCAAGGTCCGGGCGGCAGGCGGCACGTGATCCTGCCCTATGCCTTCGACACCAACGACATGCGCTTCGCCCCGGGCGGCGGCTTCGTGCAGCCGGAGGATTTTTCCCGCTATTGCATCCACGCGGTGGATTGGCTGCTGCGGGAGGGCGCGACGCGGCCGCGCATGCTCTCGATCGGGCTGCATCTGCGCATCATCGGCCGGCCGGCGCGGATGCCGGGACTCGAGGCGGTGCTCGAACATGTCGCGCGCTCGTCCGGCATCTGGGCGGCGCGGCGGCGCGACATCGCGGCGCATTGGCTGACGCAGGACGGCGGATGATGGGCGCCGCCGATTCCCGTCGCCGCGCGCCACGCACGCTCCGGCGATCGGAGGCGTGATGCGCCTCCTCGTCGTCAACAGCAACACTACGCAGTCCGTCACCGACCGCATCGGCGCCGCGGCGCGCGCGGCGGCCTCGGCCGGGACCACGATCACCGCCGTCTCCGCGCCCTTCGGCCTGCCGCTCATCGTCAGCCGCGCCGATTGGCTCGTGGCCGGCCCGGCGACGCTCGCCGCGCTCGCGGCGCATCGCGGCAGCTACGATGCCGCGATCATCGCCTGCTTCGGCGATCCCGGCCTCGACGCCGCGAAGGAACTGCTCGACGTCCCCGTGCTCGGCATCAGCGAGGCCGCCTTCCATGCGGCCGCCATGGTCGGCCGGCGCTTCGGCATCGTCAGCTTCACCGCGGCGCTGCGGCCGATGTTCGAGGACTGCCTCGCCCATCACGGCCTCGGCGCGCGGTGCGCCGGCTTCCGCATGGGCCCGGCCTTCGCCGGCGATCCCGGCCGCGTCGCGGAGGAGCGGCGGGAGATGCTCGTCGAACTCTGCCGCGACTCGGTGGAGCAGGATGGGGCGGAGGCCGTGATCCTCGCCGGCGGGCCGCTCGCCGGCCTCGCGCCCGTGCTGGCGCCGCATGTGCCGGTGCCGCTGGTGGACGGCACGGCGGCCGCGGTGCGGCTGGCCGAGGCGCTGGTCGGCCTCGCCCCGCCAGGCGCCGGCCGCCCCCGTCGCGCCCGGGACCTGACCGGGTTCGCCGCGCCCTTGGCCGGCCTGTTCCGGTAGCCGGGGCCCGGAGCCGGTCGGCCCCCGGGCCCCTCGCCGGCCTTCCGCCGACCGGCCGGCTGGCCTATTTTCGCGCCATGCGACGCACCCTCCGGCTGCTTCCCGTCCTCGCGCTGCTGCTGCCCGGTGCGGCGGCGGCGCAGTTCGTGCCTCAGAACACCCCAGGCGCCCGCGCCCAGGGCGCCGCACCGGCCCTGCCCGGCCTCGCCGCGCGCCGGCCCCCGGCGCCGATCCCGGGCGAGCCGAACGCCAACCTCTCCCCCAATGCCGCGCTGTTCGACGCGGTGAACCGGGGCGACCTGGCCGCGGCACGCGATGCCGTGGCGCGCGGGGCGAACCTGGAGGCGCGGAACGCCCTCGGCCTCACCGCGCTCGATGCGGCGGTGGACCAGGGGCGGCACGACATCGCCTTCTACCTGCTCTCGGCGCGCGACCTCTCGCGCGGGCCCGCGCCGGCGCCCGCCGCGACGGCGCGCCTCGGCGCGCCGCCCCCCGCGATGCGGCCCGGGCCGCGGCGCGCCGCCACGGCGGCCCCGGCCGCGCCCGCCGCACCGCGCGCCGCGCGGCTCTGGGCCGGCGATGGCGGCAGCCCGCGGCCGGAGATCGGCTTCCTCGGCTTCGATGCCGGCCGCCCGGCGGGCGGCCCGCCGCGCGGCGGACGGTCCTGACGCGTCATACCAACGGCCCTGTTGATTGCCCTGCGGCCGGCGCAGTCGGCCGAGGCCGCGAATGCGGCCCGCCGGCAGTCCGGCGAGCCAAGCGGCCGGAGGCCGCGCCCGGCGCCTGAGGGCAACAAAAGGAATACCAACGAGTCGCTGAAAGCGGCCGTTGGTATCACTCGAATCGGATATTCGCCCGGCGGATCAGGTCCGCGTATTTCTCGGCATCGCGCCGGAGCAGCGCGGCCGCGTCGGCACTGCTGCCGCCACCCGGGATGAACCCGGCATCGCGCACCCGCCCACGCAGCCCGGGCTCGGCCAGCACCTTGTTGACCGCGGCCACCCATCGCGCGGCGATCGGCTCGGGCAGGCCGGGCGGGCCCATCACCATGTACCAAACCGCGGCATCGAAGCCGGGGAAGCCGCTTTCCGCGATGGTCGGCAGTTCGGGCAGCCATTCCACGCGCTGCGGCAGCGTCGTCGCCAGCGGGCGGACGCGGTTGTTGCGGATATGCGGCAGGTAGGTGGGCAGCGTATCGATCGCGATGTCGATGCGGCCGGCCAGGATCTCGTTCACCGCCTGGCCCGTCCCGCGGAAGGGGATGTGCTGCATCGAGAGGCCCGCCGCGAAGGAGAGCGCCTCCGCCGCCAGGTGCTGCTGCGTCGCGACCCCCGAGGAGGAATAGTTCAGCCGGCCGGGATTGGCCCGCGCATGCTCGATGAACTGCGCGAAGCTCTGCACCGGCGAGGTCAACGGCACCACCGCGACGAGCGGCACGGTGCCGGCCAGGACCACGGCGGTCTGGTCGCGGAGGATGTCGAAGGGCGGCGGTCGCATCGTCGGCGGCACCACCGCGGAGGCGCTGACGGTCGTCATCAGCATCTGGTAGCCATCCGGCCGGCCGCGCGCATTGGCCGCCGCCGCGATGGTGCCGGAGCCGCCGGCCCGGTTCTCGATGGCGATGGGCTGGCCGAGTTCCTCCTGCAGCGCCGGCTGGAGCAGGCGGGCGATGATGTCGGTGCCGCCCCCCGGGGCGAAGCCGACCAGCAGCGTGATCGGCCGCGTCGGATAGGATTGCGCGAAGCCCGGCCTGGCCAGCGCGGCCACCCCGAGCCCGAGCGTCAACGCGCGTCGCGCGAGCATGCGTCCCTCCCCCGTATCGGTCCTGCGGGGGAAGGATGCGGCGGGTTCAGCCGCCGGTCCAGACGGGCTTGCGCTTCTCCAGGAAGGCGGCGACGCCCTCGCGGAAATCATTGCTGTCGAAGCACATCGCGACCAGGTCGTCGCCATGGATCTCCCCGGCCGCGAGCCGCAGCCGCTTGAGCGCGACCTTCGTCGCCGTCAGCGTGCGCGGCGCCAGGCCGGCGATCCCTTCCGCCAGCGCCAGCGCGCGCGCCGCCAGCGCCTCCGGCGTCTCCAGCAACTCGGAGACGAGGCCGAGCTTCAGCGCCTCCTCCGCCTCCACCAGCCGGGCGGTGAAGACGAGTTCCTTGAGCCGCGCCGGCCCGATCAGCGCGGCGAAGCGGGCGTAGTTCGCCATGGAGAGGCAGTTGCCGAGGGTGCGCGCGATCGGCAGGCCGAAGCGGGCATTGGCCGCCGCCAGCCGCAGGTCACAGACGCCCGCGATGCCGAGCCCCCCGCCGGTGCAGGCGCCGGCGATGGCGGCGATGGTGGGCTTCGGGCAGTCCTCGATCGCGGACAGCACGCGATCGATCCGCGTCTCGTAGTCGAGCGCGTCCTGCGCGGTGGTGAAGGCGCGGAACTGGCCGATATCGGTGCCCGCGGCGAAGGCCTGGCCGCCGCCGGTGATCACCCAGGCGCGGATCGCCGGATCGGCGGCGACGCGGCCGGCCTGCTCGGCCAGGCCCTCGTACATCGCGAAGGTGAGCGCATTGCGCGCCTGGGGCCGGTTGAGCGTGGTCCAGGCCACCGCGCCGCGCGTCTCGTGAAGGATGTCGGACATGGGTTTGCTCCGCTGACCCGCCCCTTGTGCCCAGGGCGCGGGTGGCGCGACAAGGGGGCCGGAGAGCGGGACAGGGCCGATGCGGATTGTCAGCGTGAAGCAGGGCGTGGCGCCGATCAGCAGCGCCATCGCCAACGCCTATATCGACTTCTCGAAGATGACCGCCTCGATCGTCGCGGTCACGGTGGAGGGGCCGGGCGGGCGGCGCGCCACCGGCTACGGCTTCAACTCCAACGGCCGCTACGCCCAGCCCGGCCTGCTCGCCGAGCGCTTCATCCCCCGCCTGACCGAGGCGACGGAGGCGCAGGTGACGGATGCCGAAGGCCGGCTCGACCCCGCCGGCGCCTGGGCGGCGATGATGAAGAACGAGAAGCCCGGCGGCCATGGCGAGCGCAGCGTCGCGGTCGGCGTGCTCGACATGGCGCTGTGGGACGCGGCCGCGAAGCTCGAGGGCGTGCCGCTCTGGCGGCTGCTCGCGGACCGCTTCAACGGCGGCCAAGCGGATGCCACCGCCTGGGTCTATGCGGCGGGCGGCTACTACTATCCCGGCAAGGGCGTGGGGCAGCTCGTCGAGGAGATGAGGCGCTATCTCGGCATGGGCTATGCGGTGGTGAAGATGAAGATCGGCGGCGCGCCCGGCACGCCGCTGAAGGAGGCGCTGGCCGAGGATCTTGCCCGCATCGAGGCGGTGCTCGCGCTGCTCGGCGGCGACGGGTCGCGGCTCTGCGTGGACGTGAACGGCCGCTTCGGCCTGCATGCGGCGCTGACCTATGCCGCCGCGCTCCAGCCCTTCCGCCTGCGCTGGTACGAGGAACCGCTGGACCCGCTGGACTACAGCACGCATGCGACGCTCGCCGAGCATTACGGCCCATCGATCGCAACAGGCGAAAACCTGTTCAGCATGCTCGATGCGCGCAACCTGATCCGGCATGGCGGGCTGCGGCCGGACCGCGACATCCTGCAATTCGATCCCGCGCTGTCCTATGGCCTCGTTGAATATCTCCGCACGCTCAGGATGCTGGCCGAACATGGCTGGAGCGCCAGGCGCTGCGTGCCGCATGGCGGGCACCAGTTCGCGCTGAACATCGCGGTCGGGCTCGGGCTCGGCGGCAACGAAAGCTATCCGGAGGTCTTCGCCCCCTTCGGCGGCTTCGCCGACGACGTGCCGGTGGAGGACAGCCGCGTGCGGATGCCGGATGTCCCCGGGATCGGCTTCGAGGCGAAGAACGCCCTCTACGCCGTGCTCAGGACCCTGGACTGAGCGGCCGTTCCGCGAGCCAGTCGGCGGCGCGCGCATCGGCAGCCGAGGGCAGCGGCGCGGCAGGATCCGCAAGGAAGCCGAGGATGTCGCGCGCGACCTCCGCGCGGTTGCGGTCGGCGAGCAGCAGGTGGAAGCCCTCGGGATAGACGCCGAGGCGAAGCCCGGGCGGCGCCCGGCGCAGCGCGGCGCGGGAGGCATGCTGCGGCACAATGCGGTCCTGCGCCCCGACCAGCACCAGCACCGGCACCGGCGCGCCCTGCGCGCCGCGGCAGCAGGCGGGCAGCGCGGCCACCGCCTGGTCCATCAGGTCCACGAGCCCCACGGCGGAATCCACCCGCGTCGTGCGGATCACCAGCGGATCGCGCCCGAGCCGCCGCAGCGCGGCCGGATTGTCGCTCGCGACGATGCCGCCCACGCCGCCCGAGAAGCCCATCACCGGGATGGTGCGCGAGATCAGCCAGAGCCCGCCGCGCATCACGCCGTTCATCGCATCGCGCGAGAACAGCGCGGGCGTGAGCAGCACATAGCCATCCACCGGCGGCGGCTCCCGCGCGCTGGCGAGGATCGCGACCGCCGCGCCCATGCTCTCACCCAGCAGGTGGAAGGGCAGGCCGGGATGGCGCGCGCGGAGCAGCCGCGCGGCGGCGGAGGCATCGTCGGCCAGCGTCTCGGCGCCGGGCCAGTAGCCCCGGTTGGGCGCACGGCCGAAGCCGCGCTGGTCGAAGGCATAGACGAGCAGCCCGGCTTCGTTCAGCGCCCCGATGCTGTCGGCCAGGAAATTGCCCGCATGGTCGTTGAAGCCATGCAGCGCGAGCAGCACGCCGCGCGGCGGGCCTTCGGGCGCGAAGCGGCGCAGCGGCAGCGTGGCGCCGTCTGCGGCGATCACCGCCTCCTCGGCGAGCGCCGGCGCGCGCAGCGCCGGCCCGGCCGGCAGTACCACCGGCGTGCAGCCAGCGGTGACGAGCAGCAGCAGGAGCCAGGCGATCCTCATCGCGCCGCGACCATCGCCTTCAGCGCCGCGGTCGCGACCTTGCCGAGCGCGGTGCGCGGCAGTTCCGCGACGGCGATCACCTCGCGCGGATGCTTGAAGCGGGCGATCCGGCCTTCGAGGAAACGCAGCGCCGCCGCCGCGTCGAAGCCCTCGCCGGGCACGACGACCGCGACCGGCACCTCGCCCCAGCGCGGATCGGGCCGGCCGACCACGGCGCAGTCCGCGATGCCGGGCGCCTCGGCAAGCACGCGCTCGACCTCGGCGGGGTGGATGTTCTCGCCACCCGAGATGATGAGGTGCTTGAGCCGGCCAGTGAACCACCAGCGGCCTTCGGCATCCACGCGCCCCGCATCGCCGGTGGCGAACCAGCCCTCGGCGTCCAGCGCGGCGCCGCCGCCCCAATAGAAGCGCGTGACCGCCGGGCCGCGAACCAGGATCTCGCCGGCGGGCGACAGGCGCGCCTCGGCATGCGGCGCGGGGCGGCCGATGGAGCCTGGCGCGGCCAGCGCCTCCTCGCGCGATTGCGCGATGGCGATGGGGCCGGTCTCGGTCGCGCCATAGACCTGCTGCACCGGCACGCCCTTGGCGTGGAAGGCCTCGATCAGCGGCAGCGGCACCTCGGAGGAGCCGGCGCCGACCGCACGCAGCGGCCGCAGCCGCGCCGCGGGCCAGCGCGGATGCGCGACCAGCGCGCGCATCGCCGCCGGCACCAGCAGCGAGAGCGAGGGCCGGTCGCTGGCCACGGCATCAAGGAAGGCATCGGGGTCGAAGCGCGGATGCAGCAGCACCTCGGCGCCGGTGCGCAGCGCCGGCAGGGTCTGGATGTTGAGCCCGCCGACATGGAACAGCGGCAGCACGGTCAGCACCGCGTCGAAGGGCGTCAGCGCGAACACCTGCTCGGCGTTCAACGCATTGTGCAGCAGCGCATCCTGGTCGAGCACCGCGCCCTTCGGCTGCCCCGTGGTGCCGGAGGTATAGACGAGCAGCACGGGGTCCTCCCCGCGCCCGACCGCCGGCGCATCGGCGCCGCCTTCCGGCAGGCTGGACAGGACCGCGCAGCCTTCCGGCGCCGCCGCCTCCGCCGCCGCGTGCAGGTCCGGCATGGCGCAGAGCAGGCGCGCGCCGGCATCGGCGAGGATCGCGCGCAGTTCCGGCACGGCAAGGCGCCAGTTGAGCGGCAGCAGGATCGCGCCGAGCCTGGCGCAGGCGAAGAGCAGGACGATCTGCGCCGGATGATTGTGCCCGAGGAAGGCCACGCGGTCGCCGCGCCCCACGCCCTGCGCGGCAAGCCCCGCGGCGCAGGCCAGGATGCGCGCGGCAAGCTCCGCGCGGGTCAGCGCGGCCTCGCCGAAGCGGATCGCGACCCGATCGGGCGCGCGCTCGGCCTGCTCCTCCGGCCAGCGCCAGATCATGAATCCGCCTCGCCCTTCTCATAGAGCGCGTCGCGGCCGATGCGATCCAGGCAGAGCTCGGCCGTCCAGGGCAGCATCAGCGCGCCGCAGCGGCTGTCGCGGTAGATGCGCTCGAGCGGCAGGGATTTGAGCATCGCCTGCCCGCCGCAGGTGCGGATGGCCAGCGCGGCGATCGCGTTCGCGCCCTCCATCACCGCATGCTGCGCCGCGAGCGCGCGCAGCAGCTGGTGCTTCGTCGGATCGGGCCCGGCCTCGGTGATCGCCTGGAACCAGAGCGCCTTGGCCTGTTCCAGCATCACCGTCATCTGCGCCACCGCAAGCTGCTTGGTCGGGTACATCCGGCGCTTCACGGGCGGCGTCCCCGGCTGTTCGCCGCGCAGGTAGCGGATGGTGAAGTCGAAGGCGGCCTGCATCAGCCCGACATAGGTGGGCGAGAGGGTGAGGAACATGTGCGGCCAGCGGGACGCCGCCTGGAAATAGACGCCCTGCGGCATCAGCGCCTCCGCCTCCGCCACGAACACATCGCGGAAGACGAGGTTGCGCGAGACGGTCCCGCGCATGCCGAGCGGGTCCCATTCGCCCTCCACCGTCACCCCCTCCGCCTCGCGCGGGATGGCGAGGTAGAGCGTGTCGCGGCGCGACGGCTTCTGGTCCTCCTGCACCTCGGTGCAGAGGATGCCGTAGAAATCGGCGTGGCCCGCGAGGCTCGCGAAGATCTTCTTCCCGTTCACCAGGAACCCGCCCGGCACGCGCCGCGCCGTGGTGCCGAAGGCGGCCGCGCCCGCCGCCGCCGCGCCGCCCTCGGAGAAGGGCTGCGAATAGATCGCGCCGCGCTCCACGATGCGCCGGTAATGCGCCGCACGGCGTTCCAGGTGCAGCGCGCGCGTCGCGGGCGCCATCTCCAGGTCGTCGCTCAACGCACCGGTCCAGAGCGTGGAGCAGACATGCATGTTCCAGGTGAGCGCAGTCGCGCCGCAGAAGCGCCCCATCTCCGCCGCCGCCAGGCAATAGGCGCGGAAGGTCGCGCCAAGGCCGCCCTGGGCGGCGGGCACGCAGATCGCGAGAAGGCCTTCACGGTGCATGTCGCGGTAGTTGTCGGTCGGGAAGCTGGCCTCGCGGTCCCAGCGCGCGGCGCGCGGCGCGAGCACGGCCTCGCCGAAGGTGCGGACCCGTTCCGTCAGCGCGGCTTCCTCCGGCGTCAGGCGGAAGGCGGCGGGGGCGAAGATCGGCGCGGTCATACGACGGGGATGCCCTCCTGCACAACGATCTCCCCATCCAGCGCGATGGTGCAGCCGAAGACGGGAATGTCGAAATGGCCCTCGGTGAAGCGGCCGGCGAATTCGTTGGCGCCGGTCGAGAACAGGAAATTGCCCGCCGCCGCGCGCAGCTCCGTGCCGTTGAGGTCGCCCTTGTCGTGGAACAGCAGCGCCTCCCGCCGCGCGCGGGGGTTGAGCCCCCAGCCGACATGGCTCACCGCGCGGGAGGCCGCGTCGCCCCATGCGTCCAGATGCGCGCGCATGAGCGTGGCGTCCGCGCCCTCGCCTGCGATGGCGGTGATGTGATCGTCGCGCAGCGTCAGATGCACGGGCGATTCCACGTAGCGCTTGAAGGTCAGGTTCGCATCGCCGGGCGCCAGCACCAGCCGGCCGTTCACCGCGCCCGCCTTCGGAAAGGCGACGACGACGCCGCCCGGCCAATGCGCGACCGTCCCCGGCCGGTCCGTCCAGCCCCAGACGCCGGCGCTCGGCGCGCCATCGAGCGCGATGTCGAGCTCGGTGCCCGCCGCGCTGGTCACGCGCATGCGCTTCGCGGCGCGCAGCCGCCTCAGCGCAGCCTTGACCACGCCCTCATCCTCCGGCCGCGGCAGCAGGCGCTCGAGGATCTCGGGATGCTCGTCGCTGACCATCAGCACGCGCGCGCCACTCGCGAGGATCTCCTTCAGCTCCGGCGTGTGCAGCAGCCCCTCCCGCGTCAGGTCGAGGATCAGCGCACTCGCCTTCAGCGCCGCCAGCACGGAGGGATGCCCCTGCAAGGCGCGCGAGGCGCCGGTGGAGCGCATCGGCAGGCGCCCTTCGGCCGGCGAGGGGACGATCAGCCGGAACGGCCGCGCGCCGAGGCGCTGCGCGGCAAGTTCCGCCAGGTCGAGGTTCAGGCCGCGCGACCCGCTCTCCCCCAGCACGCACACGGTCTCGCCTGGCTGCGCGCGGCAGAGGCCGAGCACGGTGGCAAAGGCCTCGATCCAGCGATGCTCGATGCGGTCATTGCGCATGGGGCGAGGATAGACCGTCTTGCATCCGACCGCGACCTTCGCCAACTCCGCTCCATGCCCCCTCCCGAGAAGCTCGGGCGCATCGTGCTGGTGCTGCTCGTCGTCGCCGCCCTGGTGCAGATCGCCACCCTCGTCTTGCGCTGAGCGCCGCCCGGGCCGAGCCTGTCGCAAGGCAGGGAGGCTGGCGATGCGCGTGGCGGTGATCGGGCTCGGGGCGATGGGCATGGGGGCGGCGAAATCCTGCCTGCGGGCAGGGCTCGCCACCACCGGCTGCGATCTGCGGGAGGCTGCGCGGGCCGAGTTCGTCGCGGCGGGCGGGGCGGCCTGCGCGGCACCTGCGGCGTTGCCCGAGGGGCTCGATGCCGTGCTGCTGCTCGTGGTGAACGCGGCGCAGACGGAAGCGGCCCTGTTCGGCGAGGGCGGCGGCGCGGCGCGGCTCGCGCCAGGGGGCGTGGTGATCTCCTGCGCCACCATGTCGCCCGCCGATGCACGGCGCTTCGCCGCCGCCGCCGCGGCGCGCGGCCTGCTCTACCTGGATGCGCCGGTCTCCGGCGGCGCGGCCAAGGCCGAGGCAGGCGAGATGACGGTGATGGCCTCGGGCCAGGCGGCCGCCTTCGCGCGCGCCGCGCCGGTGCTGGACGCCGTCGCGGGCAAGGTCTGGAACCTGGGGGCGGAACCCGGCATCGGCGCGACGGTGAAGGTCGCGCACCAATTGCTCGCCGGCGTGCATATCGCGGTGGCGGCCGAGGCCCTCTCACTCGCGGTGCGGGCCGGGGCCGATCCGCGGCAATTCTACGATGTCGTGACGAGTGCCGCCGGCAATTCCTGGATGTTCGAGAACCGCATGGCGCGCGTGCTGGAAGGCGACGATGCCCCACGCAGCGCGGTGGACATCTTCGTCAAGGACCTGAACCTGGTGGGCGAGATGGCGCGCACCCTCGATCATCCGGTGCCGCTGGCGAGCCAGGCGCTGCAGCTCTTCACCGCCGCCAGCGCGATGGGGCATGGGCGTGCGGATGATGGGTTCGTGATCCGGGTGTGGCAGGCGCTGACGGGGATCAGCCTGCCGGCGCGCAAGGGTTAGCCAAGCGCGGCCTCCACCGCCTGCGCCACGGCGAACAGCTTCGCATCGCCCATCGCCTCGCCCATCAGCATGAAGCCCACCGGCGGCTCGCCCGCACGGTGGCAGGGCAGGCTGATCGCGCAGCGGTCGAGGAAATTGCCGACCGTGGTGTTGCGCAGCAGCAGCAGGTTGATGCGGCCGTACTCCGCCTCCTCCGCCACCTCCGCGATCGCGGGCGGGATCAGCGGGCAGGTCGGCATCACCACCGCGTCGAAGGGCGCGGTGCGCGGGGCGATGGCGGCGATGATGCGGGCGCGTTCCTGCGCGAGTGCGATGTAGTCCGCGGCCGACATCGCCTCGCCGCGCAGGATGCGCTTGAGGATCAGCGGGTCGTAGGCATCCCGCTTGCGTGCGACGAGGTGCCGATGCCAGGCCCAGGCCTCGCTGGCCGCGAAGCCGCCGGCGGCGTTCGCCTTGGGGATGGCGTCGAGTTCCGGCACGGTCAGCGTCTCGATGCGCGCGCCGGCGGCCGAAAGCGTGGCCAGCGCGCGCTCGAAGGCTGCGGTCACGTGCCGGTCCCAGTCCTGCGTCACATAGCCCTGGAGCACGCCGAGGCGCAGCCCCGCCACCGGCAGCGGCAGGCCCGGCGACCAGATCGGGTCGTCGGCCATGAGGCTGTCGAGCACGGCGCAGCAGGCGACGCTGCGCGCCAGCGGGCCGAGGCTGTCGAGCGTGGCGGAAAGCGGCAGGGTGCCGGTCAGCGGCACGCGCCGCGCCGTGGGCTTCCAGCCGACGATGCCGCAGAGCGCGGCCGGGATGCGGCAGGAGCCGCCGGTGTCGGAGCCGAGCCCCGCGAAACCCATCCCATCGGCCGTCGCCACCGCCGCCCCGGCGGAGGACCCGCCCGGCAGCCGCCCTGTCGCCCGGTCCCAGGGGCTGCGCGGCGTGCCGTAATGCGGATTCACGCCGAGGCCGGAGAAGGCGAATTCCGTCATGTTGGTGCGCCCGAGCACCACGAAGCCGGCACGTTCGAGCCTGGCGACGGAGGGCGCGGTAGCCGCGGCCGGCGCCGCATCGGCCAGCGCGACGGAGCCGCCGCGCGTCACCACGCCGGCCTGGTCGTAGAGGTCCTTGATGCTGATCGGGATGCCCGCGAAGGGGCTGGGCGCGCGGCCGGCGGCGCGCAGCGCATCCATCGCGCGGGCCGCGTGGCGCGCAGCCTCGGCCTGCACCGCGACGAAGGCGCGGGCACCTTCCCCGGCCGGATCGGCGATGCGCGCGAGCGCGTCATCCACCAGCGCGGCGGCAGTGGTGCGGCCGGTGGCGAGATCGGCGGCGGCGGTGGCGATGGTCGGCAAGGTCATTCGGCTGGTCCGCTGAGGAGGCGCGGCATGCTGCGCGGGCCGTCGCGCACGGACAAGCCGCAAGGGCGATTTGACTTGCGCAGCGCGGGCGCCATGATGGAAGAAGTAACCCTTTGGGGAAGGAAACGACAATGAAGCTTGCCCGCGTGCTGCGCAACGCGGCGATCGCCGCCGCCGCGCTCGTCCCCTGGCTCGCTGCGCCGACCCAGGCGCAGGAATGGCGGGGCTGGAACATCCATGCCGCGGACTACCCGAACGGCCGCGGGCTCGACCGCTTCGGCGAGTTGGTGATGCAGCGGACCAACAACCGCATCCGCATGCGCACCTACCACTCCGCCCAGCTCGGCCAGCAGGACGAGGCGATCCAGCAGATGCGGCTGGGCTCGATCGACTTCGCCAATTTCAACCTCTCGCCCTTCAACAACCTGGCACCCAGCACCAACGTCGTCACCCTGCCCTTCCTGTTCCGCGACGTGGCGCACAGCCACCGCGCCATCGACGGCATCGCCGGCGAGGAGATCGCGCGCGACCTCGAGGCGATCGGCATCATCGCGCTGGCCTGGTACGATGCGGGCGCGCGCAGCCTCTACACCACGCGCCCGGTCCGCACGCCGGCCGACCTCCGGGGCATGAAGATCCGCGTGCAGACCTCCGACCTCTGGATCGACCTGATGCGGGCGCTCGGCGCCAACCCGACGCCGCTGCCCTTTGGAGAGGTCTTCACCAGCCTGCAATCCGGCGTGATCGACGGCGCCGAGAACAACTGGCCGTCCTATGAGAGCACGCGGCATTTCGAGGTCGCGCGCTTCTACACCACCACCGAGCATTCCAACGTGCCGGAGGTGCTGGCCGTGTCGCGCCAGCGCTGGCAGCGGCTGAACGAGCAGGAGCGCAACATCCTGCGCGACGCCGCGCGCGAATCCGCGCAGCTCCAGCGCCAGCTCTGGGCGGAGCGCGAGCAGGTCTCCCGCCGCCGCGTCGAGCAGGCCGGCGTGACGGTGATCGAGATTGCCGACCGCCGCCCCTGGTCGGAGCTGATGGCGCCGGTCTACCAGAAGTACACCGGCGGCAACCCGCGGCTCTCGGGCCTCGTGCAGCGCATCCGGGAGCTTCAGTAGTCTTCTTCCTCCCCCGCGAAGCGGGGGAGGCCCGGGGTGGGGGCATCGCCAGGGCGCGCTCATCCTCGAACCCCCACCCCACCCTCCCCCGCATGCGGGGGAGGGAGAAGGCGATCCGATGGCCACCTTCTCCCGCGTCCTCGACATCTTCTGCCGGCTCGTCATCACCGCGGCGGGCATCGCGCTGGTCGGGCTCGTCGCGATGATGGGCTGGCTCGTCTTCGGCCGCTACGTGCTGAACGACACGCCGACCTGGGTGGAGCGCGCGGCCACGCTCTCCATCCTCTGCATCGCGCTGCCCGTCGCGGCGGTGGGCGTGCGGGAACGCTTCCACCTCTCGGTCCTCGGCTTCCGCGAGGCGCTGCCGATGCAGGCGCAGCGCTGGATCGCGGTGGGCTGCGACACGCTGGTCGGCGTGTTCGGCCTGATGATGATGATCCACAGCCAGGAGCTGGTGGAGATGGTCTGGACCTTCCGCATCCCGCTGCTCGGGATCAGCCAGGGCTGGACCTATGTGCCGCTGATGGTCTCGGGCGGCCTCATCACCCTGTTTGCGATCGAGCAGGTGCTGCTCGACATCCTCCGCAAGGAAGGCCCCGAACAGCGCGGCATCAAGGCCGCCTTCCTGGAGTAGCGGCGCGTGGAACTGGGCCTCTACCTGATCATCGCGACCTTCGTCCTCGGCGTCGTCGCCGGCGTGCCTGTGGCCTTCACGCTCGGCATCGCCGCGCTGGTCGGCTTCCTGTGGGAAGGGCTGAACCCGGCGGTCGCCTTCCAGCAGATGACCGCGGGGATGAGCATCTTCTCCCTGCTGGCGATCCCCTTCTTCATCTTCGCCGGGGAGTTGATGCTGCATGGCGGCATCGCGCGGCGCCTGGTCGCGCTGGCCTCGGCCTGCGTCGGCTGGATGCGGGGCGGGCTCGGCATGGTGGACGTCTCCACCTCCATGCTGTTCGGCGGCATCTCCGGCAGCGCGGTGGCGGATACCTCGGCCACCGGCGTCATCCTGATCCCGGCGATGAAGGCCAAGGGCTATGGCGTGGACTACGCTGTGAGCCTCACCGTCACCTCCTCCATCGCCGGCATCCTGATCCCGCCCTCCCACAACATGATCCTCTATTCGCTGGCCGCCGGCGGCGGCATCTCGGTCAGCGCGCTGTTCATCGCCGGCATCGTGCCGGGCCTCATGATGTGCCTGCTGCTTGCCATCGCGGCCTATGTGATGGCGGTGCGCCGGGGCTATCCGGCGGATGGGTGGAAGGGCTTCCGCCACCTCGCCTGGGCCTTTGTGGATGCGCTGCCGGGCCTCTTCACCGCCTTCATCATCCTGGGCGGCGTGCTCTCCGGCATCTTCACCGTCACCGAGAGCGCCGCCTTCGGCACGATCTGGGCGCTGCTGGTCACCGTGATCGTCTACCGGGCGCTGTCGTGGCAGGACTTCAAGGTCGCGGTCGCGGCGAGCGTGCGGACCTCGGCGGTCGTCTTCCTGCTGGTCGGCACCGCCACCGCCTTCGCCTACCTCCTCGCGCTCTATCGCCTGCCGGAGCTGCTGACCGTCGGCATGCTGGCGATCAGCGAGAATCCCATCGTCATCATGCTGCTGATCAATCTCTGCCTGCTGCTGCTCGGCTGCGTGATGGACATGGCGGCGCTGATCCTCATCACCACGCCGATCTTCCTGCCGGTGGTGATCGCCATCGGCATCGATCCCGTGCAGTTCGGCATGATCATGATGATGAATCTCGGCCTCGGCCTGACCACGCCGCCGGTGGGTGCCGTGCTCTTCGTCGGCTGCGCCATCGGCAAGATCAGGATGGAGGAGGTGATGCGCACCATCTGGCCGTTCTGGGGCGCGATCCTGGTCGCGCTGCTGCTCACCACCTATGTGCCGCAGGTCTCGCTGACCCTGCCGCGCCTGCTGCTCGGCTACGAAGGATAGCGCCATGCACGACAAGCCCATCCTGCTCACCGGCGCCTCGGGCGCGCTTGGCCGCATGCTCGCGCGCGAGCTCGGCGCCGCCGGCTTCACGCTGCGGCTGACCGACATCGCCCCCTTCCCCGATCCGCTGCCGCCGCGCGCGCGCTTCGTCCGCGCCGACCTCGAGGAGGCGCTGGCGATCGTCCGCCAGGCGGAGGGCTGCTCCACCATCCTGCATTTCGGCGGCAACGCCACCGAACAGCCCTACGAGACGATCATCGGCCCCAACATCCGCGGCCTCTACCACATCTACGAGGCCGCAAGGCGGGAGGCTGCCCGGGTCGTCTTCGCCTCCTCCAACCACAGCATCGGCTTCCACGAACGCAGCCAGACGATCGACTTCGACTGCCAGTTCCGCCCCGATGGCTATTATGGCCTCTCCAAGGCCTATGGGGAGCTGATGGGCCGGCTCTACTGGGACAAGCACGGCGTCGAGAACGTCAACGTCCGCATCGGCTCCTGCCTGCCCGAGCCGCGCAACGCGCGCGGGCTGTCCACCTGGCTCTCCTACCCCGATCTCGCGCGGATGATGGTCCGCTCCATCCTCGCCGAGCGCGTCGGGCATTGCGTGATCTGGGGCGCCTCGGCCAATCCGAAGCTGTTCTGGGGCAAGGACCACCGCGACCGCATCGGCTGGCAGCCGCAGGATTCCGCCGAGGCCTACCGCGCGCAGATCGAGCACGTCGTCTCCGACGACCCGGTGGAGGAACGCTACCAGGGCGGCTTCTATTGCCCGATCGAGTATTCGCGGAAGGGCGGCTTCTCGCCGCGCGATCCCTTCGCGCTCGACTGATGGAACTCGCCCACGGCCCCTGGCGGCTGCTGCTGGATCCCGCGCGCGGCGCCAGCTTCGTCGCGCTCACGCATGAGGGGCGGGACATCCTCGCCCCCGCCGGCCCCGGCGACGACCCCTCGCGCGGGCCGCGCGGCGCCTTCTGGATGGCGCCCTGGACGAACCGGCTGGACGCCGGACGCATCGAGGTCGGCGGCGCGGTCCACCACATGCCGATCACGCGGCCGGCGGAGAACACCGCGCTGCACGGCTTCGCCCGCGACGCGGCCTGGGTTGTGGAGGCGGCCGATGGCAGCCGGGCGCGGCTCGCCGGCGCCATCGCGCATGCGCCCTTCGCGGCGCGGATGACGCTCGACATCGGCCTGTCCGATGCCGGCCTGGCGATCGCGGCGGCGCTCACCAACACCGGCACGGCACCGACGCCGATGGGCTTCGGCTGGCATCCCTGGTTCGCCCGTCCGCCCGGCACGCGGCTGGCCTTCGGCGCGCGGACGGTGTTCGGGCGCAATGCGCGCAACCTCGCCATCGCGCCGCGCCCCTCCGCCGGCTTCGCCGGCGCCGACCGCGCGCTGGACGGGCTCGACACGCATTTCGCCGGCTGGGACGGCATCGCGCGCCTCACCCATCCGGATGGCTTCGCCTTCCGCCTGGTCGCGACCGGCCCCTGGGCCGCCAACCTCCAGGTCTATGCCCCGCCCGGCGGCGGCGTGCTCTGCGTGGAGCCGGTGACCCATGCGCCGGATGCGGTGAACAACCCCGCCTTGGCGGCGCATGGGCCGATGCACATCCTCGCCCCCGGGGAGACCCTCGCCGCCGCGCTCCGCCTGGAAGCCGGGGCCCATCGCGGCTAACTAGGCCGCATGCAGACCGCTCTCGTCCTCGGCGCCGGCATCATGGGGCTTTCCGCCGCCTGGGCGCTGTCGCGCGCCGGCTGGCAGGTGCGGGTGATCGAGCAGGACGAGGTGCCGAACCCGCGCGGCAGTTCGGTGGACGACCACCGGCTGATCCGCCACGCCTATGGCGCGCAGCGCGGCTACATGCGGATGATCGGGCCCGCCTACGCCGCCTGGGAGGCGCTGTTCGCCGAAGCCGGCGAACGGCCCTATGTGCCGACCGGCGTGCTGGCCCTGTCGGCCGATCCCGGCGGCTGGCTCGGCGACAGCCGCGCGGCGCTGACCGGGGACGGCCACGCGGTCACCGATCTCGCCGCCGCCGAGGTCGCCGCACGCTTCCCCTTCCTCGACCCGGCCGGCATCGGGGCCGCCTTCCACATGGCGCCGGGTGGCGTGCTGCTCGCGCGGCGGATCGTGGCGATGCTGGCGCGGCTGCTCGCCGCGCGCGGCGTGCCGATCGAGCGCGGCCGCGCCGAGGCGGTGGACCCGGCGCGCGCCCGCCTCACCCTCGACACCGGCCGCACCGAGGAGGCCGACCTGCTGGTGCTCGCCGCCGGGCCCTGGGGGCCGCGGCTGATCCCCGGGCTCGCCTCTCGGGTGCGGCCGACGCGGCAGATCGTGGTGCGGCTCGCGCCGCCGCCGGCCCTGGCCACCGCCTGGGCGCAGGCGCCGATGCTGCTCGACCTCGCCGAGGATGGCGGCTTCTACGCGGTGCCGCCGGTCGCCGGCACGCCGCTCAAGATCGGCGACCACCGCTTCGCCCCCACCGCCGACCCGGACGGCGCGCGCGAAGCGAGCGCCGCCGAGGCCGAGGCGATCCTGGCGCTCGCGCGGCACCGCATCCGCGACCTCGGCGCCTACCGGATCCTCTCGGCCGCCGCCTGCTGGTACGATGTGGAGCCGGAGGAGCGGTTCGTGGTGGAGCCGCTCGGCCCGCGCGCCTTCGTCATGTCCGGCTTCTCCGGCCACGGCTTCAAGTTCGGCCCGCTGCTGGGCCTCGCCCTGGCGCGGTCTGCATCCGAACCCGCGCTCCGCGACGTAGTGGGGGCATGGGCGGCCGGCACCGCGCCGCCGCCGCCCGGCCTGCTCGATCCCCTTTCCGAAGGCTCACGCGCATGACGCTGCCGACCGCCACCGATGACCTGGTCCTCGGCCTCACCCGCGTGGTCGGCCTGCCTGGCGAAGCGGCGCTCCCCGCCGCCGATATCGAGGCCGTGCTGCGCGAGGCCGAGCGCTTCTGCGACGCGGTGCTCTATCCCGGCAGCCGCCAGGCCGACCGCGAGGGCTGCACCTATGCCAACGGCAAGGTCACGGTTCCCGCCCACTACCACGCGACCATGCGCGCCTGGATCGAGGGCGGCTGGCAGTCCCTGCCGGCGCCCGCCGAGCATGGCGGCCAGGGCCTGCCGCATGCGGTCTGGACCGCGGTGATGGAACTCGCCTCGGCGGCCGACATGGCCTTCTTCCTCGGCCCCGTGCTCACCGCCGGCGCCATCGACCTGCTGACCCAGTTCGGCACCGAGGACCAGAAGGCGCGCTGGCTGCCGAAGCTCGTCAGCGGCGAATGGCCCGGCACGATGAACCTGACCGAGCCGCAGGCCGGCTCCGATCTCGGCGCCATCCGCACCCGGGCGGAGCCGCTCGGCGGCGGCCGCTACGCGCTGCACGGCCAGAAGATCTTCATCACCTGGGGCGAGCACGAGACGACGGAGAACATCCTCCATCTCGTCCTCGCGCGCCTGCCGGATGCGCCGGCCGGCTCGCGCGGCATCTCCCTCTTCGCCGCGCCGCGCCTGCTGCCGGACGGGGCGCGCAACGCGCTCCGCTGCGGCGGGATCGAGCACAAGCTCGGCATCCACGCCTCGCCCACCTGCATCATGCTGTTCGAGGGCGCCGAGGCGGAGATGGTCGGCGAGCCGGGGCGCGGACTGAACGCGATGTTCGCGATGATGAACGCGGCGCGGCTGGCCGTCGGTGTGCAGGGTGTCGGCCAGGCGGCGCGCGCGCTGAAGCTGGCCGAGGCCTTCGCCGCGCAGCGCGTGCAGGGCGGCCGGCCGATCGCCGAGCATGCCGAGGTCGCGCGCATGCTGGCCGAGATGCGCGCCATCACGCTGGCCGGCCGGCTGCTGGCGCTGGAGGCGGCCGCCGCACTCGACCGCCACCACCTGCTGCAGGACGAGGCCGCCGCCACCCGCCTCGCCCTGCTCATCCCCATCGTCAAGGCCTGGTGCAGCGACCGCGGGGTGGATGTCGCCTCGCTCGGCATCCAGGTGCATGGCGGCATGGGCTTCGTGGAGGAGACAGGCGCCGCCCAGGTCTGGCGGGACGCCCGCATCGCCCCGATCTACGAGGGCACGAACGGCATCCAGGCGCTCGATCTCCTCACCCGCAAGCTGGCGCGCGATGGCGGCGCCGCGATGCGCGCCCTGCTCGCCGAGGTCGCCGCCACGCCCGGGCTGGCGGAGGCGGCGGCCGAGGCAGGCCGCGCGACGGCGGCGATGCTGGCGCTCGCCGCGCGCGATCCGGCGGCGGCCGAATCGGGGGCGGCCGCCTATCTCGAAGGCTGCGGCTGGCTCCTCGGCGGCTGGATGCTGGCGCGCGCCGCTGCCGCCGCGCCGGACCGCGCGCCGCTCGCCGCCTTCTATCTCCGCCGGCTTCTGCCCCGCGCCGGGGCGCGCTGGGCGGAGATCGTCGCCCTGGCTTGACACTCCCCCCTTGCGCAGTGGCCTAGTGGGGGCATCTCGACACCCACATCCATGAACACGGTCCTCACCACACCCGCCTTCCACCGCCCGCGCCCGCGCATTGCCGTGGTGGGCGCCGGCCCCGGCGGCCTCGCCGCCGCCATGCTCCTCGCCGCGCAGGGGGCCCGCGTCACCGTCTTCGAGCGGGACGGGATCGTCGGCGGCCGCACCCGAACCCTGACAACGCCGGAAGGCTACACCTTCGACCTCGGCCCGACCTTCTTCCTCTATCCGCGCATCCTGAAGGAGATCTTCGCCGCCTGCGGCGCCGACCTCGAGCAGGAGGTGGAGCTGCGCCGGCTCGACCCGCAATACCGCCTGATCTTCGAGGCCGGCGGCGGGCAGACGCAGCTCGACTGCTCCTCCGACATGGACCGGATGGAGGCCGAGCTCGCGAAGTTCGCGCCCGGGGATGCGAAGGGCCTGCGCCCCTTCATGGCGGAGAACCGCGCCAAGCTCGACGTGTTCCGCCCCGTGCTGGAGCGCGCCTTCGAGGGCCCGCTCGACATGGTCAAGTGGGACATGATCCGCGCGCTGCCGCTGCTCCGCCCCTGGTCCACGGTGGACCGGGACCTTGCGCGGCACTTCCGCGACCCGCGCGTCCGCCTCGCCTTCTCCTTCCAGACGAAATACCTGGGGATGAGCCCGTTCCGCTGCCCCTCGCTGTTCACCATCCTCTCGCATCTCGAATACGAGCATGGCGTGTTCCACCCGATCGGCGGCTGCGGCATGGTCTCGCAGGCCATGCAGCGCGTGGCGGAGCGCCTCGGCGCGGAATTCCGCCTCGGCGCGCCGGTGGAGCGCATCCGCTTCGAGGGCAAGGCGGCGCGCGGCGTCGAGGTGGGCGGCGTGCGCCACGACGCGGACGCGGTGGTCGTCAACGCGGATTTCGCCCATGCCATCCCGAAGCTCATCCCGCCCGAGCTGCGGAAGGACTGGTCCGACAAGCGCATCCGCGATGCGCGCTATTCCTGCTCGACCTTCATGCTCTATCTCGGGCTCGACTGCGAATTGCCGGGCCTCGCGCACCACACCGTGCTGCTGAGCGAGGGCTACCGCGAGAACATCGCCGAGATCGAGAACGGCACCATCCCCGAAGTGCCCTCGATGTACGTGCAGCATGGCGGCGCGACCGATCCCACCCTCGCCCCGCCCGGCCATTCCGCGCTCTATGTGCTGGTGCCGGTGCCGAACCTGATCAAGCAGCCCGACTGGCCGGCGCAGGCCGCGCGCTACCGGGAGGTCGCGCTCGACCGCCTCCGCGCGCTCGGCCTGCCGGACCTCCGCCCCCATATCCGCTACGAGCGCATCGTCGCCCCGCAGGACTGGGAGGCCGACTTCGCCGTCGGCTTCGGCGCGACCTTCAACCTCTCGCACGAATTGCCGCAGATGCTCTATTTCCGCCCCGCCAACCGCTTCCGCGGGGTGGAGGGCGTCTATCTCGTCGGCGGGGGGACGCATCCGGGCAGCGGCCTGCCGGTGATCTACGAAGGCGCGCGGATCACCACGGGGCTGCTCGCCAAGGATCTCGGCCTGCCCGCCGCCGGACAGGCGGCGCGGCTGGCGGCCGCGGCGGACTGAGTTCCCGCCCAGCGGGCGGGGCATGCTATGCAACATCGAACGGGTTGGAGGAGCGCTGGCATGGCAGGGCGCGTGGTGGTCGTGGGGTCGGGGCTCGGCGGGCTGGCGGCGGCGGCGGTGGCGGCGGCGCGCGGCCACAAGGTGACGCTGCTCGAACGCAACGCCTGGCTCGGCGGCAAGGCCGCGGTGCTGCACCTCGATGCGCCGGACGGCTCCGGCCGCTTCCGCTTCGACATGGGCCCGACCATCCTGACCGTGCCGCGCGTGCTGCGCCGCATCTATGCCGAGGCCGGGCGCGACCAGGCGAAGGAACTGCCGCTGATCCGCCTCGATCCGCAATGGCGCTGCTTCTTCGAGGACGGCACGCGCATCGACCTGCTCGAGAACGTGGATGCGATGGCCGCCGAGATGGAGCGCTTCGCGCCCGGGCGGAACCTCGGCGCGGGCTACCGCAACCTCCAGGCGGAGGCGGAGAACCTGCACGGCGTCTCCGAGCGCTTCTTCTTCTGGCGCAGCGTGGAGGGCATGACCGACACGCTGAACTTCCGCGCCAACCTGAACCCCGACACGCTGCGGGACGTGCTGAGCCTCAAGATGGGCCGCACCGTCGCCAAGGTGATCCGCGGCCATGTGCCGGATGCGCGGCTCGCGCAGATGCTGGACCATTACTGCCAGTATGTCGGCTCCTCGCCCTACCTGGCGCCGGCGGTGCTCACCTCGATCGCCGACATGCAGGCGACGGAGGGCGTGTGGTATCCGGTGGGCGGCACGCGCGCGGTGGCGGAGGGGCTCGCGAAGCTCGCCGCCGAGCTCGGCGCCGATCTCCGCACCAATGTCGAGGTGACGGGCTTCGACGTGCAGGACGGCGCCGTGAAGGCGGTGATCGCGGGGAATGAGCGCATCCCCTGCGATGCCGTGATCTCCAACATGGATGCGATCCGCACCTATCGCGAGCTGGTGGGCGGCGAGCCGGCGCGGAAATACGACCGCAAGGGCTTCGAGCCGGCCTGCTCCGGCGTGGTGCTCTATCTCGGCCTGAAGAAGCGCTACGACCACCTCGCGCATCACTGCTTCGTCTTCTCCCGCGACGCGGAGGAGGAGTTCGACGCGATCTACAAGAAGGGCGAGCCCGCGCCCGACCCCACCGCCTATCTCGCCGCGACGAGCTGCTCGGACGGCACCACGGCGCCCCCGGGCGGCGAGGCGCTCTATGTCCTCGTCCACACGCCGCATCTGCGGCCGCACCATGACTGGTCGAAGATGTTCGCGCCCTACCGGCAGAAGATCCTCGACAAGCTGAAGCGGACGGCGGGGATGGAGGACATCGAGGAGCGGATCGTCACCGAATCCGCGCTGACGCCGGTGGACATCCACAACCGCTACAAGGTGCTGGACGGCGCGATCTACGGGCTGGCGTCGCACGGCAGCTTCATGGGCGCCTTCAAGCCCGGCAACCGCAGCCGCATGGTCAAGGGCCTCTACCTCTGCGGCGGCGCCGCGCATCCGGGGCCGGGCATGCCGATGGTGATGATGTCCGGCTGGATCGCCGCCGACGCGCTCGACCAGGACCGCGGCGGGCGCGGCATGGGCGATGCCGCGAGGCTGGCCGGGCGGCGCGATGCGGAGCGCATCGCGGCGGAATGACGCGATGAACGCCATGGCGCCCGCCCCGCCGCGTGCCGTCGAGGACCCCGTCGGCCGCTACGACCCGCGGCGCATGGCCTTCTTCCACTTCATGTTCCGCCGCTTCTTCCAGAAGCACAAGCGCGCCGCGCGCGTCGCGCAATGGGGGATGCCGGCCGACCATGGCGCGCGCCCGCTCGTGGTCTTCGCCAACCATCCGGGCTGGTGGGACGGCGTCGCCTTCATGCTGCTGTCGCGCGCACTCTTCCCCGATCGCCGCATGTACATCCCGATGGATGCGGCGGCGCTCGCCCGCTACCCCTTCATGCGCCGCATCGGCGTCTTCGGCATCGAGACCGGCACGGCGCGCGGCGCCATCGCCTTCCTGCGCACCGCGAAGGACGTGCTGGCCGCACCCGACCGCATGCTCTGGATGAACGCGCCGGGCCGGTTCAGCGATGTGCGCGAACGCCCGGTGCCGATCGCGCCCGGCATGACGCGCCTGCCGGAATTCGCCCCCGACGCGCTCTTCCTCCCGCTCGCCCTCGACTACCCGTTCTGGACCGAGCGCAAGGCCGAGATGCTCGCCGCCTTCGGCACGCCGATCGACGGCCGGACGCTGGCCGCGCAGCCGCGCGAGGCGCGGTCGGAGACGCTGTCGCGCGCGCTCGCCGCCACGATGGACCGGCTCGCCGAGGATGCCATCGCGCGCGATCCGGCGCGCTTCGAGACACTGATCCGCGGGCGGGAGGGGATGGGCGGCTTCTTCCCGCTGTGGCGCCGCGCGGTCGCCATGGCGCGCGGCCAGCGCTACGATCCCCGCCACGACCCGCGCGCCGAGAGCGTCTAGATGGATCTCGACTTCACCTGGGCCTGGATCGCCCTGCTGCTCGCCACCTTCCCCGCGACGATGGGCGTGGCGAACCTGATCCTCTCGCGCCCCGCGCGCGGCACGCCCGCGCCGGGCAGCCTCGTCTCCATCCTGGTGCCGGCCCGCAACGAGGAGGCGAACATCGCCGCCTGCCTCGAAGCCGCGCTCGCCTCGCGCGATGTCGCGATCGAGGTGGTGGTGATGGATGACGGCTCCACCGACCGCACCGCCGAGATCGTGCGGGGCTTCGCCGCGCGCGATCCGCGCGTGCGCCTCGAAGCCGCGCCGCCCCTGCCGCCCGGATGGACCGGCAAGGTGCATGCCTGCGCGCGGCTGGCCGAGGCGGCGAGCGGCACGCATCTGCTGTTCATCGACGCCGATGTGCGCCTCGCCCCGGATGCGGCGGCGCGCATGGCCGGGCACGCGGCGCAGCACGGGATCGGCATGGTCACCGGCGTGCCGCGCCAGATCATCGGCGGGCTCGGCGAGGCGCTGACCGTGCCGATGATCAACTTCCTCATCTTCTGCTACCTGCCCGGCGGCGGCCGCGCCTTCACGAAGCGCGACGGGCTGGCGGCCGCCTGCGGCCAGCTCATGCTGGTGGAGCGCCGCGCCTATGACGCCGCCGGCGGCCACACCGCCATCCGCCACCTGCTGCACGATGCGCTGCAGCTCGCCCGCCGGATGCGCGCCGCCGGCCACGCAACCGAGATCGTCGAGGGCGCCGACCTCGCCGCCTGCCGGATGTATGCGAGCTTCGGCGAATGCTGGCGCGGCTTCATCAAGAATGCGCGCGAAGGCATGGCGACGCCGATCGGCCTGCCGATCTGGACGGCGATGCTCGCCGGCGCCTTCCTCTGGCCCTTCGCGCTGCTGCCCGGCACCTGGGCCTTCATCGCCATCGCGCTCGGCCTCGCGATGCGCGCCGCCGTGACCTTCCGCGTGCGCGAGCCGTGGTGGACCATCCCGCTGCATCCGCTCGCCGTCGCCGTCGCGCTCGCGATCCAGTGGACGGCGCTGGTGCGCGGCCTGATGGGCAAGCGGGAGGCGTGGAAGGGGCGCGCCTATCAGGGCGGCGCGGCCTGAGAGCGTGTCTGGGAAGGGGCCGGCGATGACGCGGCGAGGGATTTTTCGTGGCGGACAGGAAGGCGGTGCGGCCGATGCCGTCTGCATCGGCAAGCCGCCTGACGAACCCGCCGCGGAAAAGCCCCGACGCGACGCGCCGCAACCCTTCCCAGGCACGCTCTGAACCATGGACGGCAGCGGCGCCATCGCCATCGGCCCGCCCACCCGCGACCACGACGCGGAGAACTTCCCCGTCGCCTCCCGCCTGCTGCCGGCCGCGCTGCGGCCGAAGGTGCTCGCCTTCTACCGCTTCGTCCGCACCGCCGACGACATCGCCGATGCGCCAGGCCTCGCGCCCGAGGAGAAGCTCCGCCGCCTCGCCGCGCTGGAAGCGACCGCGCCCGTCGCGCTCGCCGGCGTGGGCGAGGCGGAAGCGCGCGCGATGCTCTCCGCCTTCCGCCAGGATGCGACGCAGCGCCGCTACGCCGACTGGGCGGCGCTCGAGGAGTATTGCGCGCGCTCGGCGAACCCGGTGGGCCGCATGCTGCTCCGCCTGCATGGCGAGGACGCGGCCGCGATCCCGGCCTCGGATGCACTCTGCACCGCGCTGCAGGTGCTGAACCACCTGCAGGACCTGGTGCCCGACCGCGACGCGCTCGACCGCATCTACCTGCCCGAGCCATGGCTCGGCCTGGCGGGCGGCGAGGCGGCCTTCTTCGCGCCCGGCAATCCGCTGCGCCGCCCCGTGCTGGACGCCGCGCTGGACCGCGTGGAGGAGGCGCTGGAACGCGCCGCGGCGTTGCCACGCCTGCTGCGCTCGCGGCTGCGCTTCCAGGCCGCGGTGACGCTCGCGCTCGCCTGGCGGCTTCTCGCGAAGCTGCGCGCGGCCGATCCGGTGCAGGGCCGCGTCGCGCTGACGAAGGGCGATTTCGCCGCCGCCTTCGCCGGCCTGATGCGCGGCGGGCCCTCCGACGCGGCGGTGGTGCGGGCGCGCGTGGCCCGCGCGCGTTCCTCCTTCGCGCGCGGCATGCGGGTGCTGAAGGGCGATCGCCGCCGCGCGCTCTTCGCCGTCTATGGCTTCTGCCGCGCGGTGGACGACATCGCGGACGCCGCCATGCCGGAGACGGAAAAGCGCCGCCTGCTCGCCGACTGGCGACGGAAGCTCGATGCGCCGGACTGCGCGCTCTCCCGCGAGCTCGCCTGGGCGCGCGACGCCTTCGCCCTGCCACGCGGCGAGTGCGAGGCGATGATCGCGGGGATGGAGACCGACGCGGGCGACGCGCTGCGCCTGGCCGACGAGGATGCGCTCGATCTCTATTGCCGCCAGGTCGCGGGCAGCGTCGGCGCGATGGCCGTTCGCATCTTCGGCGCGCCGGCGGCGGAGGCCTTCGGGCTGCGCCTCGGCCGCACCTTCCAGCTCGTGAACATCCTGCGCGACGCGGAGGAGGATGCGGCGCGCGCGCGCGTCTACGTGCCGCGCAGCCTGCTCGCGCGCCATGGCGTGCCGCCCGATGCCGCGCCCGCCGCGATCCTGGCGCATCCGGGCCTCGCCCACGCGATGGCCGATCTCGCAGACCGCGCCCGGTCCGGCTTTGCGATCGCCGAGGCGGAACTCACCCAGCATGACCGCCGCGCGCTGAAGCCGGCGCGCGTGATGATGTGGGGCTATCGCCGCCTGCTCGACCGCATGCTCGCCGCCGGGTTTGACGCGCCGCGCCAGCGGGCCCGCCTGACCGGCGCGGAACGGCTGCGGATGGTCATCGAGAGCCTGCGGCCATGATCGCATCCGATTCCGACCTCCGGTGCTCGGCCGCACCGCGGCCTCCGCCCTCCGGTCGTCGGATGCTGCCATGACCTTCCACGTCATCGGCGCCGGCATCGCAGGCCTCGCCGGCGCGCTCAGCCTCGCCCATCGCGGCCACCGCGTGACGGTGCATGAGGCCGCGCCGATTCCCGGCGGCCGCGCCCGCGCGCTGCCCGACGGCACCGACAACGGCACGCATGCGCTGCTCGGCGCCAACCGCGCGGCGCTGCGCTTCCTCGGCGCGATCGGCGCGCGCGACGGCTGGGTGGAGCCGGAGCCCGCCGGCCTGCCCGTGCTCGACCTCGCCGACCACAGCGCCCGCCGCGTCGCGCTCTCGCCCTTCGGCTGGCTCGGCGCGCGGCGGCCGCAGGGGCTCGATGCCGGCGGGCTGCTCGCGCTGCTGCGCCTGGTGCTGCCCGGGCCGGACGACACGGTGGCCGCGCGGCTCGAACATCACCCCGCCCTGCTGCGCGCGCTGGTCGAGCCGCTGACCGTCGCGGCGCTGAACACGCCGGCGGAGGAAGCCTCCGCACGGCTGCTCGCCGTGGTGCTGCGGCGCCTCGCCGGGCCCGGCGCCTCGAAGCTCTACATCGCAGCGCGCGGGCTCGGGCCGGATCTCGTGGCGCCGGCCGTGGCCACCCTCGCCTGCCATGGCGCGACGCTGCGCATGGGCGCGCGGCTGCGGGCGCTCGTCCTGCGCGCCGGCCGCGTCGCGGCGCTCGATCTCGGCGAGACGACGCTCACCCTCGATCCCGCCGATTCCGTCCTGCTCGCGGTGCCACCCTGGGAGGCGCAACGCCTGCTCCCCGACCTGCCGGCGCCGACCGAGCATGCGCCGATCCTCAACCTGCACTTCGCCCATGCGACGGAGGGCCCCGTGCGGTTCATCGGCCTGCTGGGCGGGCTCGCGCAATGGCTGCTGGTGCGGCCGGCCGGCGTCTCCGTCACGGTGAGCGCCGCCGACGGGTCGATCGGCCTCTCCGATGCCGAGGCCGCCGCCCGCATCTGGCCGGAGGTGCGCGAGGCCGCGCTGCGCTTCGGGCTTGCCGGCGAATGGCCCGCCGCACCGCCGCCGGCGCGCGCGGTGCGCGAGCGCCGCGCCACGCCGCGGCACGGCCTCGGGCCCCGGCCGCGCCCGCCACGGCGGCCTTTGCCGAACCTGGCGCTCGCCGGCGACTGGACCTTCCCCGACATGCCCGCAACCATCGAGGCCGCGGTGCGCTCCGGCGAGGCCGCGGCCTCCGCGCTGCTGAGCGCGCCGCTGCCGCGCGAGGCGGCGTGACGCCGGCCGAGGCGCTCGCGGCGCTGCGCGCGGCGGAAGCCCGGGACGGGCGGATCGGGCTCGAACGGCGCCGCGACCTGCTGGCGCGGCTGGCCGATGCGCTGCTCGCACGCGCCGAGGATTTCTGTGCCGCGCTGGAATCCGACTACGGCGCGCGCTCGCGCTTCGACACGCTGCTGGCCGATGTGCTGTTGGTGGCGGATGCGGCGCGCGATTCGCGCCGCCGCCTGCGCCGCTGGGCGCGGCCGCGCCGCGCCGCGGTGCCCTACCCGTTCTGGCCCACGCGCGCGGCGATGGAGCCGGTTCCGAAGGGCGTCGTCGGCATCATCGGCCCCTGGAACTATCCGGTGCAGCTCAGCCTCTGGCCGGCGGTGGATGCACTCGCCGCCGGCAACCGCGTCGCCGTGAAGCCCTCGGAGCACACGCCGCGCACCGCCGCGCTGCTCGCCGAACTGCTGGAAGCCGCGCTCGGGCCCGACATCGCGCGCGTGGTGCAGGGCGATGCGGCGGTGGCGGCGGAGTTCGCCGCGCAGCCCTGGGACCACCTGGTCTTCACCGGCGGCACCGAGACGGGGCGCAAGGTCGCCGCGGCCGCCGCGCGCAACCTGGTCCCCGTCACGCTGGAGCTTGGCGGCAAATGTCCCGCGCTGGTGCTGCCGGGCGCCGACCTCGCGCGCGCCGCGCGCGACATCCTGGTGGCGAAGCTCATCAATGCCGGCCAGACCTGCGTGGCGCCCGACACGGTGCTGCTGATCGGCCATCGTCGCGACGCCTTCGAGGCCGCCTGCCGCGCCAGCGGGCTCGGCCTGCCGGAGGGCGCGGTGCTGAATGCGGCGCAGGCGGCACGGCTCGATGCGCTGACGCAGGGCGCGCCGCTCGCGAAGCTCGCGACGGATGCCGAGGGCCGTCACCGCGCCATCGCCTTGGCTCCGGCGCCGCCAGGCTCCGCGCTCGACGCCGCCGAGATCTTCGGCCCGGTGCTCGCGGTGGAGGAATGCGCGGCGATCGAGGGCGCGATCGCCTGGATCGCCGCGCATCCGCCGCCGCTCGCGATCTATCTGTTCGGCGCGACCGCGGCGGAGGAGGCCGCGATCGCCGCACGCACGCGCTCGGGCGCGCTCGTCACCGGGCGCGCGCTGGAGCATGCGGCCTTTCCCGGCGTGGCCTTCGGCGGTGTCGGCGCCTCTGGCCTCGGCCGCTATCACGGCGAGGCAGGCTTCCTCGCCTTCTCGGACCTGCGTGCGCGGGTGCGGCATGGGCGATGGAGTCTCGCACGGCTGTTCGACCCCCCGCGGAGCGCGCTGGCGCACCGGCTCCTCGCCCGCCTGACAGGCGCCGGCAAGGCGCGATAGGCCGCGCCGTCACGGTCATCCTCCGAATTGAAGCCGCCTGGTCCAGGCCGTAACGTCCTGGGGCGTGCTTCTTGGGCCCCGGGGCGCAGCGCCGGACACCTGGCCCAATGCTGCGGCGGTGCTGCGGGCGTGGCGGAATTGGCAGACGCAGCGGACTTAAAATCCGCTTCTGGACTCCAGAGTGTCGGTTCGAACCCGACCGCCCGCACCAACGAGATGTGACCGCTGGGCGGTCGGCAGCGGCTATTCCTTCCGACTCGGCTGGGCGCTTTGCGCGGCGCAAGCGCTGGTCGCGTCCGTCAACGTGGTGGAATTTTCTGCTGGGCTTGAGGTGGCCACGGTTCAGGGGGCCTTGGGTGGAAGTTGCAGGGTTTCATTGGTGGGCGCGGGGTTGAGCATCTCGCCCATGGCCTCGACGCCCATGTAGCGGTGCTGCATCTGCC